>Ga0247779_1000937_pt1 | contig 15134 bp, 11 predicted proteins | sample UWRJL221509R5_FD_179925 | JGI IMG/M metagenome (GOLD analysis project Ga0247779, IMG submission 179925) | Plant litter microbial communities from Arlington Agricultural Research Station in Wisconsin, United States - UWRJ-L221-509R-5 | ecosystem: Environmental > Terrestrial > Plant litter >... | reverse complement strand
CTCTCGGTGCGCGAAGTCATTCCGTGGTGGTTCTTCGTCGTCGTAGTCGGGCGAGACGTGATGCTCATCGTCGTCGGGATCGTGCTCGCGAACCACGGGTTCGGCCCGTTACCCGTGCACCACCTCGGCAAGATCGGCACGTTCTCGCTCCTGTATGCGTTGCCGATCCTCATGCTCGGTGCCGCCTTCCACGAGATCAGCTGGATCACGAATCCGATCGGCTGGGCTTTCGGATTATGGGGAGCTTTTGTGTACTGGTGGGCCGGCGTCATCTACATTCGAGAGACCGCGCGAGTTGTTCGACTTCCGCAGGTGCCCGCTGCAACTCCTTCCGATACGCTGGGGGGCTGAATGGAGGTTCATCATGGTTGATTCCAGGGACATGGGTCCGGCGGACCCGGCGAGCCCTCATTCCTCCGACCCGGCGCGGCCCGATGCGGTGCATGCGGATGAGCCGCGGCGCGACTCTTCGCACACGGACACCACGATGACGTTCACTGCGGGGTTCGCCGCCCAGCTGGCATCCCTCGATGGAGATGTGACCGCGGAAGAGCAGGAAGCCATCGGCGCCCTGCCGTCCGGCTCTGCGCTGCTGGTCGTGCGCCGCGGTCCGAACATCGGGGCGCGTTTTCTCCTCGATGCCGACGTCACCACCGTCGGCAGGCATCCGGATGCGGACATCTTCCTCGACGACGTCACCGTCTCCCGCAGGCACGCGGAATTCCTGCGTTCTGGCAAGTCGTTCCAGGTCAAGGACCTCGGCTCGATGAACGGCACGTATTTCGACGGCAACAGGATCGACGGGCTTGCCTCGCTGAGTGATGGCTCAGAGGTGCAGGTCGGCAAATTCAGACTGACGTTCTATGCATCGCGGGTCGATCTCGCGCACGTGGCAAGCCGCTAGTGGCGCGGGCGACACCGCAGCCGGTTCATCGTGAACCGTCTGCGGCACTTCTCAGCATCGGCCAGGTGCTCGCGCGCCTCAGCCCGGAATTTCCCGACCTGACGCCGTCGAAGCTTCGCTTTCTCGAGGAGCGCCAGCTGATTTCGCCCGCGCGCACCGAATCCGGCTACCGCAAGTTCGGCGCCGTCGACCTCGACCGCCTTCGCTTCGTGCTGACGATGCAGCGTGACCACTACCTCCCGCTCAAGGTCATCCGTGGCTATCTCGACGAACTGGATGCCGGTCGCGCGCCCGTTCTCCCGGGCGGTGCAACGGGGGCTCCCTCCATGCTCTCGAGCGAGCGCCGTTACACGCGCGAGGAGCTGATCCGTGAGGCAGGAGCCAATTCCATGCTGCTGGGCGACGCGATCACGGCGTCGCTGATCCTGCCTTCCGACGTCTTCGGCGATGAGTCGCTCGCAGTGCTGCGTGCTCTCGTGGAGCTCCAGCGCTCCGGCATCGAGCCGCGCCATCTCCGGGGCTTCCGCGCCGCGGCAGAACGCGAGCTCGGGCTCATCGAGAGCGCCCTCATTCCCGTCGCCCGCCGCAAAGACGCATCAAGTCGGGCCAAGGCGGCGGAGCTCGCCCGCGAGATCGCGGGGCAGCTCGAGGTCGTGCGGGGCAGCATCATCCGCTCCGCACTGTCGAAGTTGTAGCTTTTCGGTGACCCCCATTTCGACACGCCGCGGGGATATCGGCGAATGTCGTTGATCGGGGGTGTCAGCGTAGGTAGCGTTGGGGTAACCAAACCTCATCGTCAACCACAGGTTGAAGGTTAGGCAGATGGTTTCCGGTGCAGTGGCGACTAAAGTCGGCAGTGCGGACAGATGCAATGCGTAACGGCAGCGATGCCGGTCGTGTTCGTAGAGGGGTCGAGTTTTATGAGAGGCGCGCGCCATGAGTGAACTCAGCCGTAACGAGGAATCTCGCTACGACCTCGGACTGCTATTCACCGACGGCATGCCGGAGCTGGACGACACCGCTGGCTACCGGGGTGCGATCGCGGCCCGTGCCGCGGGGATCTCCTACCGCCAGCTCGACTACTGGGCTCGCACGCAGCTCGTCGAGCCAACCGTTCGCGGCGCGGCCGGGTCCGGTTCGCAGCGCCTGTACGGCTTCCGCGACATCCTCGTACTCAAGCTCGTCAAACGACTTCTCGACACCGGCATTTCGCTCCAGCAGATTCGCACCGCCGTCAACCAGCTTCGTGAGGCGGGGGTCAACGATCTCGCGCAGACCACGCTGATGAGCGATGGTGCGAGCGTCTACCTGTGCACGTCGAACGACGAGGTCATCGACCTCGTCAGCCGCGGCCAGGGCGTGTTCGGTATCGCGGTCGGCAAGGTGCTTCGCGAGGTGGAGACCAGCCTCGTCGAGCTCGACTCGATCAAGGGCGAAGACCCGGCAGACGAACTCGCGGCCCGCCGCGCCACGCGCGCCTCCTAGCTAGGCGAATTCGCCCAGCTTCGCGGTGCGCATGACGCGCTCCAGCAGCTGGTCGAAGTTGCGTGCCATCTCCTGTGCGCTCTCTCCCGGCCAGACGTGCAGGGGCTTCGCAGCCCCCTGGGCCTGCTGCAGCGACGTGCGCTCAGGCAGCTGGGGTGAGAGTACGAGCGGTCCGAACATGTCGCGCAGTTCCTTGATGCGGAACTGGTGCTCGAGCGACTGCACGCGAGCGCGGTTGACGATGATGCCGAGGGGCTGGAGGCGCGGGGACAGCCCTCGACGGATCTCCTCGATCGCCCGAAGCGCACGGTCGGCGGCGGCGACGGAGAACAGGCCAGGCTCGGTGACGACGGTGACCCTGTCGCTTGCGGCCCAGGCCGTTCGCGTCAGGGCGTTCAGGGACGGCGCGCAGTCGACGAGCACGAGGTCGTAGTCTGCCTCGACGTTGGCGAGAGCTTCTTCGAGCTTCCAGATGTCGCGGATGCTGGGGTGCGGCCCGTCGAAATTGATCGCGGAGGGCGACCCGATCAGCACATCGATCTTGCCCGATCGGCCCTTGGTCCACCCGCTCGGCGCGATCGCGGCGCGCACGATCTTCTCCTTGGGAGAGGCGAGAACGTCGGCGACGTTCAGGTGACCGGCGACGTTGATGTCCATGCCGGTCGAGACATCGGACTGGGGGTCAAGGTCGACGACGAGGGTACGAAGGCCGCGCGCGAAGGCGGCGGAAGCCAGCCCCAGCGTCACGGTGGTCTTTCCCACGCCCCCCTTGAGGGAGCTGACGCTGAGTACATGCACGAGTAACGACGATACCTTCACTAGTCTTAAAGAACCTAAATCGTCACCCGCTGCACAGGCTCAGCCGCGCGCGGGGTTCGATTTAGGCTTGGCCCAGTCGCGAAAGGACCACATGTTCAAGAAAATCCTCGTAGCAAACCGCGGTGAAATCGCCATTCGCGCGTTCCGCGCGGCGTATGAACTCGGGGCGGCAACGGTCGCCGTGTTCCCGTACGAGGATCGAAACTCGATGCATCGGCTGAAGGCCGACGAGGCGTACCAGATCGGGGAGAAGGGTCATCCGGTGCGCGCGTACCTGGATGTCGCCGAGATCATCCGGGTGGCGAAGGAGTCCGGCGCGGACGCCATCTACCCCGGCTATGGCTTCCTCTCCGAGAACCCCGATCTCGCCCAGGCCGCCGCCGACGCCGGGATCACGTTCATCGGGCCACCCACTCGGGTGCTCGAGATGGCGGGAAACAAGGTAACGGCCAAGGAGCACGCCATCGAGGCAGGCGTTCCGGTGCTCGGCTCGACTCCGGCATCGCGGGACATCGAGGAACTGCTTGCGGGGGCCGACGCGATCGGATTCCCGATTTTCGCCAAGGCCGTTGCGGGCGGTGGTGGACGCGGGATGCGCAGGGTCGAGAAGAAGGAAGACCTGCGCGACGCCCTCGAGGCTGCCATGCGCGAGGCCGACAGCGCGTTCGGCGACCCGACCATGTTCCTCGAGCAGGCGGTCGTGCGTCCACGACACATCGAGGTGCAGATCCTCGCGGATGCGACGGGCGAGACGGTGCACCTGTTCGAGCGGGACTGCTCGATCCAGCGCAGGCACCAGAAGGTCGTCGAGATCGCGCCCGCGCCGAACCTCGACGAGGACATCCGCCAGGCCATGTACCGGGACGCGATCGCGTTCGCGCGGTCGATCCACTACGAGAACGCTGGCACAGTCGAGTTCCTGCTCGACACCGTGGGGGAGCGTGCGGGCAAGCACTTCTTCATCGAGATGAACCCGCGCATCCAGGTCGAGCACACCGTGACAGAAGAGGTGACGGACGTCGACCTCGTGCAGTCCCAGATGCGGATCGCGGCGGGCCAGACGCTCGGGGAGCTCGGACTCACGCAGCCGGACATCCACCTGCGCGGCGCAGCGCTGCAGTGCCGGATCACGACGGAGGATCCTGCCGCGGGATTCAGGCCGGACACCGGGAAGATCACGACATACCGTTCGCCCGGCGGCGCGGGCATCCGGCTGGATGGCGGAACGGTCAGTTCCGGCGCCCAGATCTCGCCGCACTTCGACTCGATGCTAGTGAAGATGACCTGCCGCGGTCGCGACTTCACCGCGGCGGTGACGAGGGCAAAGCGCGGGCTTGCGGAATTCCGCCTTCGCGGTGTCACCACGAACATCCCGTTCCTGCAGGCGGTCCTGGAGGACCCCGACTTCGCCGCGGGGGATCTCAGCACCTCGTTCATCGAGGAGCGCCCGTGGCTGGTGCGCGGCCACCAGTCGAAGGACCGCGGCACCAAGGTGCTCAACTGGCTCGCGGACATCACCGTGAACCAGCCGAACGGAAGCGGGGCCGGCCTCATCGATCCCGCGCTGAAGCTCCCGGATATCGATCTCGACGCCCCAGCGCCCGCAGGTTCCCGGCAGCGGCTGCTCGAGCTCGGTCCCGTCGATTTCGCATCGGCGCTGCGTGCGCAGACCGCTCTCGCCGTCACGGAGACGACCATGCGCGATGCGCACCAGTCGCTGCTCGCCACCCGGGTGCGCACCCGGGACCTCGTCGCCGTCGCGCCGTATGTCGCCCGCCTGACCCCGGAGCTGCTCTCGGTCGAGGCGTGGGGCGGCGCAACCTACGATGTCGCGCTGCGCTTCCTCGCCGAGGATCCGTGGGATCGCCTGGCGGCGCTGCGCGATGCGCTTCCGAACATCAACATCCAGATGCTGCTGCGCGGCCGCAACACCGTCGGTTACACCCCGTACCCGACCGAGGTGACCGACGCATTCGTGCGGGAAGCTGCGGCGACGGGGGTCGACATCTTCCGCATCTTCGACGCGCTCAACGACGTCTCCCAGATGAAGCCGGCCATCGACGCCGTGCTGGCGACGGGCACGACGATCGCCGAGGTCGCGCTCTGCTACACGGCCGACCTCCTCGACCCCGCCGAGAAGCTCTACACGCTCGACTACTACCTGCGGCTCGCAGAACAGATCGTTGACGCCGGCGCGCACATCATCGCCATCAAGGACATGGCGGGCCTCCTGCGCGCAGAAGCCGCAGAGGTGCTCGTGGCGGCCCTGCGTGAGCGCTTCGACCTCCCCGTGCACGTGCACACGCACGACACGGCAGGCGGCCAGCTGGCGACGCTGCTCGCCGCGTCTCGCGCCGGCGCAGACGCCGTGGATGTCGCGAGTGCTCCGATGGCCGGGACGACGAGCCAGCCCTCCGCCTCGGCCCTCGTCGCAGCGCTCGCGCACACAACCAGGGACACGGGCATCTCGCTGCAGGCAGTGTCGGACCTCGAGCCGTACTGGGAGGCCGTGCGCCACGTGTACAAGCCGTTCGAGTCCGGCCTTCCCGGCCCGACGGGGCGCGTGTACAAGCATGAGATCCCCGGCGGCCAGCTGTCCAACCTTCGCCAGCAGGCCATCGCACTCGGGCTCGCCGACCAGTTCGAGACGATCGAGGACCTCTACGCCGCGGCGAGCAGGATCCTCGGCCGCCCACCGAAGGTGACCCCGTCGTCGAAGGTGGTCGGCGATCTCGCCCTCGCCCTCGCCGCGGCGGGAGCAGACCCGGACGACTTCGAGCAGAACCCGCAGAAGTACGACATCCCAGACTCCGTCATCGGATTCATGGCGGGGGAGCTCGGCGACCTGCCGGGCGGATGGCCGGAGCCGTTCCGCACCAAGGTGCTCGAGGGCAGGACGGTGAAGATCGGCGTCGAGCCCGTCAGTGACGACGATCTCGCGAGCCTCGATGGCGACTCTGCGACCCGCAGGCGAACCCTGAATCGATTGCTGTTCGCCGGTCCGACGAGGATCTTCGAGGAGAATCGCGAGATGTTCGGTGATCTCTCCGTGCTCGACACGACCGATTACCTCTACGGGCTCAAGCAGGGCACGGAGCGCGTCGTGGAGATGGCGCGGGGAGTCAGCCTCTACGTCGGCCTCGAGGCGATCGGCGAGGCCGACGACAAGGGCATGCGGACCGTCATGGCGACGCTGAACGGCCAGCTTCGCCCGGTGTTCGTGCGTGACCGTGGCGTCGAGGTGCAGTCCAAGGCCGCCGAGAAGGCCGATCCGTCGAAGCCGGGCCAGATCGCTGCGCCGTTCTCCGGCGTCGTGACGCTGCAGGTCGAGGAGGGCGCAGTCGTTGCGGCGGGCCAGCCGATCGCGTCGATCGAGGCCATGAAGATGGAGGCGGCGATCACCTCGCCCGTCGCCGGAACGGTGCGTCGAGTCGCGATACCGAAGACCCAGCAGGTCGACGCGGGCGATCTCATCATCGAGGTCGGCTGAGGACCACTCGGATCATCTGCCCTGTGCGCCTGTAAGCTGGGCAGTCGATCAACCGAAAAGGACAGCCGTTTTGGTTACACAGCGCACTGAGGATCCAACCCCCGAGGATCCGGGCCAGCGTCAGCCGCGCGCCGACATCGCACATCGCGGTCGTCGCGACGCCTCGACGCAACTGCTCGACCCCGAGGCCGTGAGGAAGATCAACGTCGATCTCCCTGTCACCGTCCACGACACCCCGGCCGACGAGGCCGCCGTCGCGATCCATGACGTCCCCGTGAACCCCGGTGGCGTCGACTCCGCGCAGTCGGGCACGACGTCGATCACCGTGGTCACCGTTCCGGTGTCGCCGGCCGAAGATGCCGGTCACAACCCCCAGCAGGTCGTGCCGGAACTCCCCGGCCACGACTCGCCTGTCACGCGCCGGGATCGTCTTCGCGGCGAGACCGCCCATTCGCCGGAGTCTGCAGCGATGCTGACGGCCGATCGCCTGATCGACATCCGGAAGAAGGGCCGCACTGCTCCGGAGGGGCGCTGGGCGCGCTTCATCTACGGCATCACCTTCCACGGGGTCAACCTCGGCGACTCCGCGAAGGTGCGCGAGCGCAAGCTGGTGGATGCCAGGATCACCAAGCAGTTCGAGGGCGGAACCCGCTTCGTCCCGATCCTCACCCGCAAGGGCGGAGTCGGGAAGACCACGGTGACAGCGTTGCTCGGAATGGCGCTTGCGGATGTGCGCGACGACCGCGTCATCGCGATCGACGCAAACCCCGACCGTGGCACTCTCGCGGAGCGGGTCAACAAGCAGACGCGGGCAACCGTGCGCGATGTCGTCACGAAGGCGGCGTCGATCAGCACGTTCAACGACTTCAGCGAACTGGTCTCGCGGGACGAGACGAGGCTCGACATCCTCGCCTCCGACACCGATCCACTGCTGTCAGAGGCCTTCGACGAGGACGACTACAACGTCGTCGCCGACCTGACGGCGCGCTACTACTCGATCGCCCTCACCGACTGCGGAACCGGAATCGTGCACTCCGTCATGCACGCGACCCTGCAGAGGGCAGATTCCGTGGTGATCGTCTCCGGCGGCAGCGTCGACGAGGCGAGGCTCGCGTCCGAAACGCTCACCTGGCTCGAGGCGAACGGATACGGCGAGCTCGTTCGCAACGCGATCGTTGCCCTCAACACCGCGACCCAGGGCACCAACCTGGTCAAGCTCGATGAGATCGAGGCGCACTTCGCCTCGCGAGTCCGGGATGTCGTGAAGATTCCGTACGACCCGCAGCTCGCCGCGGGGTCCGTCGTCAGTTACCGCGATCTGAAGCCCCTGACGAAGAACTCGGCGCGTGAACTCGCCGCGCTCGTCGTCGATGGCCTGCCCGCCCGGCGTGAGGTCTGATTTTCCCGCTATGACAGAGAGACAGATCAGGCTCTTCGGCGACCCTGTGCTCCGATCGGCCTGCGATCCCATTGCGCCCGGCGACAAACGCGTTCGCGGGCTGGTCGACGACCTGCTCGAGACCGTGAAGGTGCCGGGGCGGGCGGGCCTCGCAGCCAACCAGATCGGCGTCGGGCTTCGAGCGTTCAGCTACAACGTCGATGGCACGGTCGGCTACATCCTGAACCCGGTGATCACCGAACTCTCCGGCGAGCCGGAGCTGGTCGAGGAGGGGTGCCTCAGCGTGCCGGGGTTCTACTTCCCGCGAATGCGGTACCCGCATGCCACGGTCACCGGCATCGATATCGCAGGAAAGCCGGTCGAGATCACCGGAGACGGCGTGCTTGCGCAGGCCCTGCAGCACGAGGTCGACCATCTGGATGGACACTTGTACATCGAGGGCCTCGACCCCGAGGTGAAGCGCGAGGCGATGCGCGCCATCCGTTCGGCGCCCTGGTACTGACGCACCCGCAGGAGGTGGTTGAGCTTGTCGAAACCCCGGGGGTTTCGACAAGCTCAACCGACAACGGTGGGCGACGTGTCCCCAGCTAGGCGGCGGAGACGGGGGCGCCGGCGTACATGTCCTCGATGACGCCGGCGAAGTCCTTCAGGATTACGTTGCGCTTGATGCTGAGCTTCGGCGTGAGGTGGCCGCTGTCCTCGGTGAGGTCGGTTGCGAGGATCTGGAATTTACGGATCGATTCCGCCCGCGAAACGCCCTTGTTCGCGGCGTCGACGGCCTTCTGCACCTCCGCGACGACGACGGGATTCACGGAGGCCTCCGCGAGAGTTTGCGTCGGATCTTCCCCGCAGTTCTTGAGCCACGCCGGCAGCATCTCGGGGTCGAGGGTCACGAGGGCCGCGATGAACGGCTTCTGTTCCCCGACCACGATGACCTGGCTGATGATCGGATTCGCCCGGATGGGATCTTCGAGGGCGGCCGGCGCGACGTTCTTGCCGCCCGCCGTCACGATGATCTCCTTCTTGCGCCCGGTGATCGTCAGGTAACCCTCGTCATCCAGCTCGCCGATGTCGCCGGTCCTGAACCACTCGCCGTCGAAGGTGTCCTTCGTGGCCTGCTCGTTGTTCCAGTAGCCGGCGAAGATGTCGATGCCCTTGCCCTGGATTTCACCATCATCGGCGATGCGGACCGAGACGCCGGGAAGCGGTGGGCCGACCTTGCCGATCTTGAAGTTGGACGGCAGGTTGACCGTGAGCGGTGCGGTGGTCTCGGTGAGCCCGTACCCCTCGAGGATCGTGATTCCGAGGCTCCGGTAGAAGTGCCCGAGGCGCAGGCCGAGGGGCGCAGAGCCGGAGACCGCGTACTTGACGTTGCCTCCGAGTGCGCTGCGGATTTTGGAGAGCACGAGCCGATCGAATAGCGCGAACTGCAGCTTGAGCCCGAGCGGCACCGAACCTGCATCGAGCGCCTTCGAGTGCGCGATCGCGACATCCGCAGCCTTCCGGAAGATCTTGCCACGGCCGCCCTCCTCCGCCTTCTGCTCCGACGAGTTGTAGACCTTCTCGAAGACGCGGGGCACCGCGAGCAGGAAGTTGGGGCGGAAGGATGCCATGGCCGGCAGCAGCTGGCTGGTGTCGGCCTGGTGTCCGACCTTGACGCCCCCGTGCACGGCCATGACGGCGATGAACCGGGCGAAGACGTGCGCCATGGTGATGAACAGGAGGGTGCTTGAGCCCGGGTGCACCACCTCGGGGATCGCGGCCATCGCGTTGCGCGACAGCTCGACGAAGTTGGAGTGCGTCAGGACGCAGCCCTTCGGGCGCCCCGTTGTCCCCGCCGTGTAGATGAGCGTTGCGACATCAGACCCCTTGGCCAGCACGCGCCTGCGGTCGATCTCGGCGTCGTCGACGCCGACTCCCGCCTCGGTGAGCTTCGAGATCATGCCCGTGTCGAGGCGCCACACCGTCTGCACGTCAGGCAGGTCGGCGTGTACCTCGTCGAAGCGGTTGAAGTGGTCTGCGGATTCCGTGATCATCGCGATCGCGCCGGAGTCCGAGAGGTCCCAGTGGATCTGGCTCGGCGAGGAGGTCTCGTACACGGGCACGAGGATCGCGCCGGCGAACCAGACGGCGAAGTCGATGAGGCTCCACTCGTAGCGCGTTCTGCACATCATGCCGATCTTGTCGCCAGGCTGGATTCCGGCTGCGACGAAACCCTTGGCGACGGCGCGAACCTGCTCGAGGAACTGCGTTGCCGTCAGGTCTTTCCAGGTGCCGTCCGTCTGCGGAAGCGAGAACAGCGCAAGGTCCGGGGTCGCCGCGACCCGGTTCACGAGGAGGTCGGTCGCATTCGCGTCCGGATCGGCCGGAACGGCTGCTGGCATATCAAATTGCTTCACGGTAACTCCCTCGGCACCGGTAGATCATTCATCACACTCTATCCGCAGCCGACCCGCCCATCGGTTGCCCGTTCCCGTTGTCGCGGCGTGCGGACGGGCGATCCGCCTTCACTAAACTCGACTCTCGTGCATGCCATCGGAATCGACATCGGGGGAACCAAGATCGCGGGGGCCCTGGTGACCGACGAGGGGGAAATCCTCCAGGAGGAGCGGCGTTCGACCCCGGCAGGCGATGCAACGGCGATCGTCGATGCCGTCGCCGCCATGATCGGGCGCCTTGCGGCAGGCACGGATGTCCGGGCCGCGGGCGTCGCGGCCGCCGGCTTCATCGACGCCGCGCAGTCCACGGTCTACTACGCCCCCAACATCAGCTGGCGCAACGAGCCGTTCCGGGCGAGGCTGCAGGAGCGCGTCGACCTCGACATCACGATCGACAATGACGCGAACGCCGCGGGTTGGGCGGAGTTCAGGTTTGGCGCCGGTCGCCTGTACAGCGATATGACCATGCTCACCATCGGCACCGGTGTCGGTGGTGCGATCGTGACGGAGGACCGGCTGTTTCGGGGCGGCTTCGGTGCGGGCGCCGAGATCGGGCACCTGAGGGTGGTCCCGGACGGGCTCCCGTGCGGCTGTGGGGCGAAGGGCTGCATCGAGCAGTACGGATCGGGGCGTGCGCTCCTGCGGATGGCGAACGCGATTGCGGACGTCGGGGGAGTCGGGCTCGCCCTGGCCCAGGCACGCGAGGAAACGGGCACGCTCACAGGGGAGCAGGTCGGCGCGCTGATCACCGCGGGGGACCCGGGCGCGATGCAGGCGCTGCGGGAGCTCGGAGGCTGGCTGGGTGCGGCCTGCGCGACCCTGTCCGCGGTGCTGGACCCCCAGGTCTTCGTGTTCGGTGGCGGTGTGGCTGCCGCGGGGGAGAAACTGCTCGAACCCATCCGCGAGGCCTACCTCGCGCATCTGCCGGCGCGCGGCTATCACCCGGAGCCGAAGTTCGCCACAGCGGAGCTCGTCAACAACGCCGGCGTCGTCGGTGCGGCGGACCTCGCACGAATCCACGCCACGTCCCGCGCCTAGGGCGCGCTCCTGGTCGGATCGGTCCAGCCACCCGGGGGCGCGAGCGATTAGGCTGGGAAACCCCGTGAAGAAAGGCCTGCCACTCATGGTGTATTGGTTCTTCAAGAACCTGATCTTCGGGCCGCTGCTCCTCACGGTCTTCCGTCCGTGGATCGTCGGGCGCGACAACATCCCGAAGAAGGGTGCCGTCATCTTCGCGGGAAATCACCTGTCGTTCATCGACTCGGTCTTTTTGCCGCTCGTCCTGGACCGGCGCATCTACTTCCTCGCGAAGAGCGACTACTGGCACATGAAGGGCTTCAAGGGCTTCATCTCGAAGACGTTCTTCAAGGGCACGGGGATGCTGCCGATCGATCGCTCAGGCGGAAAGGCATCGGAGGCATCGCTGAACACCGGCCTCGCGGCGCTCGCCCGCGGGGAACAGCTCGGCATCTACCCGGAGGGCACCCGGAGCCCGGACGGCAGGATGTACCGCGGCCGCACGGGCGTCGCGAGGATGATTCTCGAGGCGGGCGTTCCCGTCGTGCCGGTCGTGATGATCGACACCGAGAAGATCATGCCGGCGGGGACGAAGATTCCGAAGGTGCGCCGCGTCGGCATCATCTTCGGCGAGCCACTCGAGTTCTCCCGTTTCCATGGCCTCGAGGGCGATCGGTTCGTCCTGCGTTCGATCACGGACGAGATCATGTACGAACTGAACCGGCTGAGCGGCCAGGAATACGTCGACGTCTACGCTTCCTCGGTCAAGGAGAAGGCTGCCGTCCGGGAGAAGGCGGCGGTCAGGGACAAGGCAGCGGTCAAGGAAAAGGCTGCCGTCCGCGAGAAGGCCGGCAGGGAAAGCGCTGGCACGGAGAAGGCCGCGACGCTCCGGTAGGCTCGTCGTCGGGCTATTTCCGCCCAGGTCCCCCTTCTCACAGCCCAAGGACTCCCGTTGCCAGACTCGTCCGAGACCGTTGTCGCCGCAGATCCAGCAGTGATCGCGGGCCTCGACCACTGGCGCACCCTGCCGATCAGCCAGCAGCCATCGTGGCCGGACAAGGATGCCGTGGCGGCGGCCAGCGCGGAGATCGCAACCATGCCCCCGCTGGTGTTCGCCGGTGAGGTGGACATCCTCCGCGAGCGTCTCGCGAAGGCGGCACGGGGCGAGGCATTCCTGCTGCAGGGCGGCGACTGTGCGGAAACCTTCGCCGGCGCGACCGCTGAGGCGATCCGCAATCGCGTGAAGACGATCCTGCAGATGGCGGTCGTCCTCACCTACGGTGCCTCGATGCCGATCGTGAAGATGGGGCGGATGGCCGGCCAGTTCGCCAAGCCCCGTTCGAGCGACACGGAGACCAGGGGAGAGGTCACGCTGCCCGCCTACCGCGGCGACATCGTGAACGGCTACGACTTCACTCCGGAGTCGCGCGAGGCTGACCCGCGGCGACTGGTGCAGGGCTATCACACGGCCGCATCGACCCTCAACCTCATCCGTGCGTTCACGCAGGGCGGTTTCGCCGACCTGCGCCAGGTGCACAGCTGGAATCGCGGTTTTGCGTCGAACCCGGCAAACCACCGCTACGAAAAGCTCGCGGGTGAGATCGACAAGGCGATCCGGTTCATGGAGGCGGCCGGCGCCGACTTCGACGAGTTGAAGCGTGTCGAGTTCTACTCCAGCCACGAGGGGCTCCTCATGGACTACGAGCGACCGATGACGCGGATCGACTCGCGCAACGGGACGCCCGTCAACACCTCGGCCCACTTCATCTGGATCGGGGAGCGGACGCGGGCGCTCGACGGCGCGCACGTCGACTACTTCAGCCGCATTCGCAACCCCATCGGCGTGAAGCTCGGTCCGACCACCACTCCGGATGACATGGAGCGGTTGATCGACAAGCTCGACCCCGACCGCGAGCCCGGCCGGCTGACGTTCGTCGCGCGCATGGGAGCAGGCAGGGTGCGGGATGCTCTCCCGCCGCTCCTCGAGGCCATCAGGGGCATGGATGCGAACCCGCTCTGGATCACCGATCCCATGCACGGCAACGGACTGACGACTCCGACCGGCTACAAGACGCGCCGGTTCGATGACATCGTCGACGAGGTCAAGGGCTTCTTCGAGGCGCATCGCGCGGCAGGCACGTATCCGGGCGGCATCCACATCGAACTCACCGGCGACGACGTGACGGAGTGCCTTGGCGGGTCTGAGCAGATCGACGAGGCGGATCTCGCGACGCGGTATGAGTCCCTGTGCGACCCGCGCCTCAACCACATGCAGTCGCTCGAGCTCGCATTCCTGGTCGCAGAGGAACTCGGCGCGGCGGAGCTGGCCAAGCGCTAGCGACGCAGCCCGGCTGGCGCAGCGCTAGTTCGTGAAGCGGATGGTCAGTGTCGAGCCCTTCGGCAGCATCGCATCGCCCGGGCTCACGTGCTTGACCGTGACGAGGCCCGGCACGATGTCGGCGGCCGGGTCGTAGCTGAGCTTGAACCCCGCCGCGGTCAGAAGCCGCTTGGCGTCCGACCAGGTGTCCCCGATCACATTCGGCACGGCGACCAGCTGGGGCCCACGAGAGATGAGCAGCTGCACGTCCTTGTCGCCGACACGGAAGACGCGTGACTTTCCGGACGAGTCCTTCTGCATATCGATGCCGACGACGCTGTCCTTCGGCACGGTCGAGCTGTAGACGTGACTTCCCGGTGTGGCTGTGAGCCCAGCCTGCAGGAGCGTGTTCTCGGCATCCGACTGTGAGAGTCCGGCGACCGATGGCAGCTTGCCTGCCGAGACGACGAGCCGGATGCTGCGCTTCTCCGCATACCGGGAGTGGCCGCTCAGGCTCGTGCCGTTGGCGTCGAGGTCGTCGAGCACCAGCCCGTCTGCGACCTTGGAGTCGAACTGTTGGATCGGATCCTGCGTCACCGTGAATCCCGCCGCGATAATCTTCGCCTTGGCGACATCCTGCGGCTCGCCGACGACCGACGGGAGCTGCAGCAGCTTCGGCCCATCCGAGCGGATCAGCTGCACCGTTGCCCCCTTGGCTACGGCCGTGCCTCCCGCGGGATCCGTGCCGAGCACCTGCCCCTTCGGCACGCTCGGATCGGTGTCGTGCGCCACGGTGGGGTTGACCCTGAACCCATGGGCGACGAGTTCGTCGTGCGCCGCGGACAGGGAGAGGCCGCGAAGATCGGAGGGGATGCCGACCCGCGAACCCGGACCCGTGCCGAAATACCAGGCTGTGCCACCGACGAGTGCGGCGATGACGATGACGGCGGCGAACAGCCACCAGCCCCTGCCGCGCCTGCGCTGTGTGCGAGCGGCGAGCTGCTCGACGCTGTCCGCCATCCTGGGAGCCTGGCGACGGTTCTGCGGTGCGAGCACCTGCGTCTCTCCCGTGACTCCGCGAGGCATGACGCGCGTCTGCTGCAGCGGAGGGAGCACCCTGGTGCGCTGGGCAGGCAGTGCCGCGGTCGCCGGCTCAGCGGACTGCAGCGCCGACTGGGTCGACATGACCTCGTCGAGCATGGCCTTCGCGTCCCGCGGCCGCTCGTCCGGCTCCCGCGCCGTGGCCCAGAGGACCAGTTCGTCGA
>Ga0247779_1000936_pt1 | contig 15154 bp, 13 predicted proteins | sample UWRJL221509R5_FD_179925 | JGI IMG/M metagenome (GOLD analysis project Ga0247779, IMG submission 179925) | Plant litter microbial communities from Arlington Agricultural Research Station in Wisconsin, United States - UWRJ-L221-509R-5 | ecosystem: Environmental > Terrestrial > Plant litter >... | reverse complement strand
TAATATTCTTGGCGAAGAGGCACTCAGTGCGACGTGATCGCAGCTACAGAAGTTCAGTGCACTACGAGCAGCACCCGACTGGTAGCTATCGTACTAAGGCACAAACATGTAGATCCGAGGCATCAGTTATGTCTCGGGGGCTAATAAACAGACGGTCTCCAATGTAGATATTTAGTCCATATGACCCGTCGTATACAAATATATAGGGAGTTACTTCGAGCCTCGACGCGTTAACAGAGGCACAGCGGAGAGATTGGCGCCCTTCGGCTCGTTGTCGGCGCTTCATCCATAATCCATACACTGACATGTGTACGCACTAGGCTCTGCTGGATGCGCGCCAATTTGATGAGACGCAAAAGGTACCGATCCTTCCAAATACGGCATTACACTGTGTGGCGCCCACAATCGAGACAGACAAGCTTACAAAGGCCTAACTAATTGCTAGTTAGTAAAGATAATGTAGAAACATTAAATTATGAAAGTCCATATTAACGGATCAACCTGCGCGCTTGAAGTTAAAAATCGACCGAGTGAACTGCAAAGCAAGTAACTAAACTCCAAATTTATCATTTCGTTTCTTCTCCAAAAAACAGGGTTGCTATTAAGCGCCCGAAGTTCTTTTACGTTCCCAAGTGAGAGAAATTAGATGTATATCAAATACAAATGAGTTGCACAGAAAATAGAAAGAGTTTCACTGTAAAATTATAAAGACGTTGGTAATCATCTCCCACATGTTTACAGAAACGGGTTCGTTCCAGAAGTCAAAATCAGATTTTTCTAACATGCAAAAATAATACATCCAATGTAACATAGTATTTCCATTTTACAGAATGTACCCTGTTTTGACCCATCGAAAAAGGAGAAAGAGACCCAAGAATATAGGAATCCAACCTTTACAATGACGGAATTGATAAACATCGGTATTTTAGACTGAATGTCTTCCAGTAGGATCGTCACCGTCGCAATTTGTTTGACATTTCTAAATCCACCGTTTGTATTACGTCTAGAGATTACTTTTACCAAGTACACTGCCTTCAAGGTCCTCAACGTATGGTATATGACAGTTAGGAGAAACAGATAATGATACGTTCTCCCTTCACTGTTGAAATTCGGAGGTTTTGTCCAAGGCTGAGTAGGATGTGGGTCTAAATAAAAACGATTTTTGATGGGGACGTACAGCTTCAATGATCAGCTTGACAGAAGTTTAATCTCAATGAGGTCATAGCATAGCTTTTCAGAGGTACGAGAATACGTGGGTATATGTCGGTGATTGATAGTGCTCATGCTCATTTACGTCCCGAGCACACTTAACCTCGAGAACAGCAGATATCTACCGACGAACTTCCATTGTCAAAGATTCAAAAGGTAACATTGACAATAACATCGGCATGGCATATGAAGTTTGGTATGTTGGATGAAATATTTACTAGTAAATTTTGATGGCGAGAACCTTCGGTCCCGGTGAAAGTTTCAATAAGTATCCAGGCTCATAAATGTGAGAAAAACGATAAGGACGAATAAATAGCTAGACAGGTGACAGCATATGTGGTGTTTATATCAAAACGCGTTTGCCTTGCACTGTATAGTTTCCACACATGAAGTCACGGAATCGGAAGTAAACCAATCACAAGACCGTAGCACATTCACGATCATCAGCGCTGTTAGATGCGCAGTCACATCAATCTGATTGCAAAGACAAAACAAGAACTAACTCAGACTCCGTTTTCTAACTCCTAGCTAGTGAAAGCTATTTAAATGTGGCTCAAGCAAAAAACTCATAACCTTTTACTTTGATGAACACGAAGCATGGGGCCCTGGTTTTGCTATTAAGACCTTGGCTGTGAATCCTACTGACATATGATGCAAGCATGATGATCTATTTCTTTCCCATGTTAACGGAGGACGCAATGTATCATCCCCGTTCTAAAAATAAGTCAAGTATTATATTGGAATTACCGACTGTATAGGCATGAAATATTTAGTAGATAAGCACTAGTGTTAGGAAGGGGGCATCGCCAAAAATGGGCTGTAGCAAGGCTGTTGGTGAATTGAGTGATGACGGAGTTAGAAGCAAAGCACAAAACTAGGAGTCGGCTCTGAACGTTGAACAGTAGTACTGGACATGCAAACCGGCTCAACTGACAAAAGATGGAAACATGATGGGTGAGACTGGTCTTACATATACTTACACGTGACTTTAAATATGAGTCACGTGAAGAAGGACGTTTCACGGCATTGATCGCGGCGCGGCGCGCGCACCTGCCATGACGGCCCTGTACACGGTACTTATCTAATCTCGGTTAAAGGCATACGATTGAGTTGGAGATTTTAGAACATGGAGAAATACAGACAGAGTTACTGTTATTTATGTAACTTGGAGTCATTAATGAACTCATATCCGCGTCAACCGCACCACTCTTGTCTGAGCTGAAGATTAAAGTCACCATCGACGTCGAAGGCGTCATCATTCAATTTGTTCCACCAGAACTGTCATCACCAACGCACCAAACTTCACAGGCTCAAGCGCCCATCCGCAACGCCAAAATTTGTACTTTCTACCTCGTTGACCCTGATATGTTTGCATCCCGAGTACTTCGAAACATTGCTGCCGGTGGAAACAGGCTCATGCATGAGTCTGGGGCGACCGACTCCGCCATGGTACGTTGTTGAATTACTGATCCGCAGATTCAGGTCCAGGTCTACGGTTCGGTTATTCATGTCAATGTGCACCGCTGAACTCAGCCTAGCTTCTCGGAGCCGGTGCTTTAGGAGGATTAACCGCATTGGTTTATTATGGAGGTTGGAAGGCTGAGGGTACTAGCAAAGCCAGCCGGGAGCATGGTGTGTACTTTGGCTTCTTGCAATCTAATAGGTCCTCATTGTTTGAAAGCCAAGGAAATGGAAAGACTAGCAGCTTCTGAGATGCATGTCGTTCCGAAATGAATTAGCATGTTGACTCACACATGTTCTTAAAGATTGTAGTTGTTAGTATGAAGTGATCCATTTTTCTATTGCATCAACCTCTCTTGTTATTAGCCTTTTTATGTATTACCATTTGCCTGTATCTATCATCAGTGAATGTTCAAGGTCTACTAGCGCCATAAATCAATCTGAAATTCGCCCTCTTAATATGTTAATAGACTGCAGCGTTTATTGACCCATGTCGATGTTATATCTAAATCTGTAAACGAACAAGCGATTGATTTCACATAACCAGAATCCTGACATTTCCAGTGTCGAAAAGGAAAAATTTAGTATAGTAACACCATAGAATCAACAAATACAAGACTTGAGCCGGAAGGAAAGAACGTAAATCGAACTGTGGATTCCACAATCACCGCTAGGCTGAGCTCATTTCGGCATCCTTCTGCTGGTTGACCTTCGTTTGATCGATCAGATACGACAGCGTGGACGTATTTTCTTCGCATCTATGACGCAAAAAATGAGCTTATGCACTACGCAATTAAAGATGAGGAGAGAAAAAGAAAATATAAACCGATAGGGCATTAGTAAACAAAAAGATAAAATTAAAAGAAATGCTGTGCCCAATGACTCGTCGAGTACAGCACAATAATAGATTGAAGACCAGCCAAGCCGGAACAATAGAAAAAATCAAGGGCACGTACAGTTTTGCTATAGATTGCTCGAAATCTCCCAACCCTTTCTGCAGTACCCTGAAAACGCTCGCAAACTCTCCAGAGCGATCACGAAGCAGCCTGCCATGTGCCATGAGAAGTGAATTTATCCAAAGTAGATCGAATTCTAGATGTGGACTTTTATCGAGATGTTCGCCGACGAAACGTAGTAATAGGGGCACATAAACGACGGGTATTTGTCGGGAAAGTAGACGCACATCGCCACGGGGGATAGACTCGTATACGCGCTGTATTAGAGCCTTCTCGTTCAGCCTGAATGCCATTACAAGAGCTTTCAAATATTCGTGTTCAGCAAGTACTTCGAGAATGGACTGAGGTGTCAGGTCGATAGTAAGGTCGAAAGGATCAAAGGTGACTGTCTCATCTAACGAGTAGATGAGAAGTCCTTCGGTCGAAGCTGCTGCCCAAGCCCGACCAGTAGGTGAGAATCGAACGCATTTTGTACGTGCTTCTTGGCGGAATTTGCGGATGGACATGTCCCCTGCACCGCGGCTGGCACCAGGAAGACTGGTATCTAGTCTATCCTCGAGGTCGCTGCCGTCCCTATCATTGATAAGGTCGACATTAATTCCAGCATCATTGACCTTTCTGCTATCCAAAAACTCTTCTGTTCCGTCCAGTGACAGATTTTCGGATATTTGGAACTTCTTTACCATGACTCCCTCTCCTTCTCGTACATCGTATAGCACCACATACTTGCTGTTGCCTCCTGCGAGAAGACACCGACCATCTGCAGTATAGGCTAGACTGTTGTACGATTTTCCGGAAGAATTGTTCGCCGCTGACACCCGATCATCGAGCTTGCGTCCGCCAGAAACGTCTTTCCTGCCGTCGATGACGTTTGTTTGTTTGCTTTCTTGAATATCGAAGAATGTAATTTGGCCGTCTAGTGTCGATACTGCCACCTCTCTTCCATCTGGACGGAATGCAAGAGCCAACGCGTCTGAATTTAATGAGAACGGCTCCACAGCACTAGACCGACCAAAGATATTCCACACTCGCATAGTTTTGTCCCAGGAAACACTAGCCAGTTGATTCGCGCCTGTAGGCGCAAAGGCCAAGGAGCTCACTGGACCCGTGTGGCCCCCCATGACATCTAACAATTTTCCTGTTTGCACTGACCATAAAAATATTTCGAATGAGTCTGTTGAGCCCGCGGCGACGACTTCGCCTGAGGGATCCACCGCAAGACACGAGAATTGAACAGGGGACGGTGAGGTAAATGTGCGGAAATTGCGGTAACGGATGAGGTCATATGCTCGGACGGTACCATCCAGAGAAGCAGAGAAAAGGACGCTGCCCTGCTTTGCAAAAGCCACAGATGATATGGGAGCGCTATGTTCGGTGAAGGTGACGAAACAAAATCCGTTGTATGTCGACCAGACCTTTACTTTGCCATCGTCACCACCAGTAGCTATGGTCTGGCCGTCCGGAGCATAAGACAGCGTGTTCATGTCGAAATAATGGCCTTGTTGCTTCAGCACATACGATTCGGATTGCCATTCCCATACGAGGAGTTGACCCAGCTTGCGCGCACCGAAGGCTAGCCATTCTCCGGACGGGTTAATTGCGACTGACGAAATCTTCTCTTGAGAAATGCTAAGCGTATGGATGTTGGTAAACCCTGGCATCTCCCATAAACCAAACACTCCTGTAGAGAATCCGACCACAAGAAGGTTGGAAGCACGGTGGAACGTAGAACATACGACCTTGGTCCCGGGTTGATTGAAATAGTGGCGCTTGAACACACCCCATCTCGTGTTAGCGATACGGCTCGCGATATCTCTTGAGATACCATTTGATGTTGAAGCGATGGGTTCGTTCTCGGAATCTGAGTTTTCTTCGTCGGAGGTCTCCTTAGCTTTCCAGGTAAAGACAACGCCGTCTTTACTCACTGTGTATATCTTTAAAAATTGATAGTGTTACACATTGCTTAACACGTTTTAACTGAGTACGTACCGTACTGCCATCCGCAGAGAAATATGAGCCTAAAACAGCATCTTTGTGCCCGGCAAATGTTTTGGGTCTGAATCCTTCAACAGGATTCAAGGTAAATAGTCGAGCAGTCATATCTCTTGATGTTGTGATGAAGCATCTATCGTAGGCGCAATCACAATCAGGAGACGAGCTTGGTGGAAGACATGAAGATTACTCACTGAGAATCCGGCGACCATTCAATACTCGACACATCGTCATGGTGTCCTGTGTATGTCCTATGCAATGTGAACGGTGCAAATTCGCGCAGAAGGTGATTTGGTGTCTTCCAAACTTGTATATGTGCACCATGCGTAACAGCAATGTATCTGAAGAACCATTGGATTGGGCAAAAGAACGGCGAAAACTTGATATTTCACATACTGTCCGTCTGGGGAAAACTGGATGTCCTTCACTGGTTTATGGAAATTGAAATGGTGAAGCACCACGCCCTTACGAGCATTTACCAACAATGCTCGCCCGTCTGTAGCATATCAAAAGTTAAAGGATAAAATTTCCCAAAGACATATTGAACAGACCTTCGTCTACAGAAATCAAAATATTCCCATCCGGACTCAGAGCAATCCTCGAAATGTTTTTCCTGTTTTCGAATGAAAATGTGAAAGACTTATTGCTGTAAACATGGATAACGGAAAAAATGAGCCTATTTCAAAATCATCACAGAGCAAAAACGCACTTGACGAGGTCAAAAACAGAGACTCTATTGCCAACCGGACTGTATAGAGAGTTTCCATCGCGAGTGAATAGAATGTTACCCTGCCTATACACAGTGCCACATATGTTGGAAAACTAAGGGGGAAAGTACATGAACATCGTCTCGACGCGAGAAATATACGCATATTTCATTACCTTGTAGTTCGCCTTCATCTTTTCTTGCACAGCCACTATGCGATCACACCAAGAATATACCTCAGCCAAGCAAAGGTAAATAGACATATCTTATCTTATCAGCTTTACCACACAAGCGTCGTTCGCAAAGCTCGTAAAGGATAAAAATCATCCTTGAAAATATATACGACAAGAGCAGTATACGAAAGTACTAAATTTCGGTAATTCCAGTCCATTCCTGCTCCGCTTCTTCAGTATTGACAGAAGCTATAGATTTTTTTTCCACTCCTTTCTTCTTTTTCTTGACCAATCGCATCTCGCTTCCGGCGTCAGCCTTCTTAAATCCCACCATCCCTTCGTTGACTGCGAAAGATAATTTTTTAGTAATCTGAACAGATCAAACGTTGGAAGAGCAACATAAACTTACATTCGCCCGCCAAAAGGTCATCGACTATAAGCCGGCTGCCTGAAGTAATATATCTCGTAGATATTCCTGTAGCCAAGAGAGGTTGAGACAGCATGTGTTTTAACTCGGCTTTCATCGCTGCCATTTTGTGATCTTTGGCCTTTTTTTTCTGGTTTGAAACCTTTTCTTCGTTGTCCGAATCGCTACGCAAAAAAGGGTCATCATTAAAAGACAAAGGGGAAAGGCACTAGAATCGTACCTCATGAAGTCCGAATCTAAATCGACCCCAAGAACCTCGGCGGTTTCCCGCATCCAGTTCCGATCGTGATTTGTTTTCTTAATCTTATGTTGAGTGTTCTCGATCTTTCGAGCAAGTTGAACTCGAGCCTTCAACTTGTCCAGCATACTCAGCTCAACGGATACTTCCGGAATTTCAGCTTCATCTTTTGTCAAAGTAGCCGTTAGCGAGGAAAAAGAACCAAAGAGTAATGCAAAGTTGACTTACCACGGCTTAGGTTCCCAAGAAGAGCTTTGACAACTCGTCGCTCATCCGGAGCTACCATGAGCATGCTGAATCCTTTTCGCATAGCACGAGCAGTACGACCATTCCTGTGGATGTAGGTATCCGCAGACCGAGGTATTTGGAAGTGAATGACGTGGTCAACAGCAGGGATATCCAATCCTCGAGCTGCAATATCGGTGGCGAGGAGAACCGAGTTCGGGGTATTCGTGAATCTCAAATGATGAGCAATAGAATGATCAGTCTCGCCCTCAAAGTATCCAAAAAAAAAGGAGTTACTCACTTGTCAAGGTTTTTCAGCCGTTGCCGTTGTTCTAACTGAGAGTGTAGCGGATACGCGTTAATGTTCAAAAGTTCGACTAATGGCATCAGTCTGCGAATACCATCGATCGAAGAAAGAAAAACCAGGGATTTGCCGGGATAACGTAGAAGAAAGTAATAAAGGTATACATCCTAGAACGGTTGCGGTTAAGTAATTGGCGGTAGAGGAGAGTAACATGAATGCTGATGAGAAGACTAACCTTATCCCCCGATAAGCATTCGATTTTGCCCTCTTTGAGAGTGGACACAACGCCTCCGACAGGACTGAGGTCGATGACTTCAGGGTTAGGATCACGGAAATCCAATCTCAGTAGGAGCTCGTCTAGACAATGTTGAGCCCAAATCCTTATAGAAAATCGGCAATAACGTACCAAGAGTGGTCGCAGGCTTCTGGTCGCGTTTGTAATGCTTCTTGTTGCCCTTGGGTCTGAACTTTTTCTTGACATTACGTTGGAGTTCTTTACTCAATGTCGCAGAGAAAACGAAGGTTTGAAGTCCGTCCTTAACCCCCTCTTTAGTATCCTCCTCTTCATTTCCCATAGCTTGTTCTTCGTCTCCGGGTATTTCTTCGTCTCTATACATAGCATTGAGGACAGGATTGGTCCATGTACAGTTGACTTACTGTGTTTCTAGAAGTGTAAGGCGTACGATATTCTCTAGTTCGGCAAAGTGCCCTGCTTCAATCATGCGGTCGGCTTCGTCAAGAACAAGGAATCTAAGGTTCCGAATATCTCGAGCAAGCTCATCATCCTAAGAAAATGTAAATAACCCATTGTAGCGAACGAGTTTGCAGATGACAGTCGCTTACATCTTCTAGAATATCCCACAATCTTCCAGGCGTAGCGACCATGACGTCTACACCTCTATCGATCACCCTCCTTTGTTTCTGAGCGGACATTCCACCTACAATCGCTGCTATACTGACGTGTGGCGGAGGCTTCTTGTTCTGCGGGCTTGCTTTTGAACTTGAGGCGCTGGGTTTTGTGTGATCAGTAGGTTCCCGTGGTTCTTCTCCATCCTTGGTGAATTGGATAGCGGTCAAGAGCGAGTTGAGATGGGACGACACTTGCAAAGCCAGCTCGCGGGTTGGGGCAAGTACGAGGGCCTTGAGTGGACGCCTACGAAATGCTGATGGTCTGGGTCGAGACAACATGTAGTGTAAAATTGGCAAGCCGTACGCCAACGTCTTTCCAGAACCCTAGAAAAGTTTCAGTACAAGAGAAACCAGCGAAGATAAAGGATTGCTCGTACTGTTTGTGCAATTCCGACAACATCCCTGTCAGCTAGAGCAAACGGCAAGGACGCGGATTGAATAGCAGTTGGAGTTAAGAACCCTTTTTCGTGCAAGGCTTTCTTGATTTTTGGGTGTAAAGAAAACTTTTGCCATGCCGGTAGTAGTGTATCAGCTTGGGGCAATCGGTCAATTTCAAAAATGTATCAATTGCATTCATTCTTACAGTCAAATGAAGGAAATCCTTCTTCAAAGACTGGCTCTTCTTTATCTCCTTCTTCTTCGCCATCTTCACGTTCAGGCTCAGGGGTGTCGCTTTTATCCCCAGATTCCTCGTCCTTATTAATGGTCGGGTCGTCGAGCACCTGCGCAGGACAATGGGTTACGCCCAAATTTATCTAACGTATACACGCACGTTGAATTTCACGACTCTCCCGCCCTCTGTTGTCTCATACACAACTTCAACACCTTCGACCTCCTCTAATTCCAAGATGCCATCATCTCCGTTAATCCCTGTTTCCGCTGGTCGCTTGACAGTCTTCCACGGCAGTTCATCAGCATTCCGATGGTGCGTTTTAGATTTTTTCCTCGACGGTAACTGATTGCTCGATAACTTGCGCTTCGGGCCAGATTCCTTAGGTATCGAAGGGGACATTATAACGAGTGTGCTCTCTCGGCACCAAGTAGTTGAGGTCCAAAAAAATATAAGCGAAGGTGCTTCCGGAGATAATTTTTGATAACCGGATTTGCTATTCGCGCTGTCTGAAGTTTCGACCCTCCAAATGTACCCTTCTCACGTAGTTCTAACGAAAAATTTCATCCTCTTTCCCTCCATTCCTCACGATACCCCATGCCTGTGTACTCTTATTCACTTCCAAACTAATGTCGCGTCTCTAAATCAAAAAATCTAATAAAACGCGTCAGCTTGCAACCATTGTGGTCGTTAATCGGCTTCACCTGTGGTTTGTCTTTACTTCTACTTTTTGTTTTTTCACGAAAGTTGATGCTCACAAGCTTTAGCTCCAGCACCAACGTCTTCAAAAATATTGCCTATTTGTTTTTTTTTCCAATGAAACCCTTGCTCTTCCGCTTACCTTTCGGGAGAAAATCCATCAGGCCTCCTGAGGAGCCTCAAGCTCTTGAACCAACACAGTCTATCTTTCCGAACGAAATTTGGCGCCAGATAATCGGCTATACTGTACGAGGGACGGGTGCTAAATACGTCGACTTGGAAGATCCATTCGTACAACCGTGGATGATGGAAGAATATCCTGAAATTGATCCTGGCTTGCTCAACGATCGCAGGTCTTTGTCGCAAGTCTGTGCAAGCTGGCGAAATATTGTCGAAGAGATCTCAGCGGAGTATTTAGTAATATACACCGGCCAGCAATTGAGAAGTATTGTCAAAATATTCGAAAAAAGTAAACTCTCTATGGCGGGGGAAGATGTGAAACATCTAGGAGAGCGGACTCTTCGAATTGATTTTAGGATTCTAGGTGAATACAAGGTATCCCATGTCATTCGTCTCCTTAAATGTACTCCAAACTTGGCGATATATTACAACAAGAACGGACCCGCAGACCAACCGGAACGGCCAGCGCCCATCGAAGTCCTCAAGGGTCTTGCAGATTTTTGTGGAAGTACCCTCCGTCGCCTCGAGTGGGCCAGTGCTGGAGAAGCACCCCGATATGAGGATCTTGTGCAACTTTGCAACTCAATTCCAGACCTTGTCACCCTTCGTTTGGTGGCAATTCATTCCTTCCCTCGCCAAATCGGTATCAACTTCCCTGGGCTTACTCTACCCAAACTCAAAACGCTTTCCCTCGGATTGATACCTGAAATACACAACCCTCGATCTAATTACGCCCTCACATGGGATCCTTTTCTCCATTTACTATCAAGGAATAATCGTCAATTGCCATCTCTTGAACGGCTGGATTGTGAAATCTTTCCACTCCTTACACCCGCCTTTTTTACCATGTACGGTCCTAAGATCCGCCATTTTCGTACAACTGCATGGTCTGCAGAGAATGAACTCCCCACTGCCCTTAATTTCTGCCAAAACCTTCATACCCTCGTTATCGTACAAGGCAGCGAAAACATGGCAATGCCTGCGGCGCATCTATCCATCCAGAGGATATGTATTATTCCCTCGATAGATGTACCCGTTGAAGTCCCACCCCGTGTTTTCAAACATGCAGTTTTACAACCACTTGACAATCTCCTAAAAGTCATCGAAGTAATGAACACTCCCCGCTTGAGAGAGGTCCGGGTCCGGAATGTAGGCTCCTACAGTACTATCGGCCAACACCATACTATGACCTTCTGGTGGATCAGATGGAATCTCCAACGAGTCAACTTCACTGACAAAACGGGTCAAACCATTGGAGATTCTAATCCCCGTGCCCAAGACGACCGTGAGTGATCTTTTTGTCTTAACGCTTCAACTTCAATCTCATCCCAAACTACCGTTCGCAGCGGAAGAGGTACTTTTGAACTACATCAAAGGCCCTTGAAACTGAATTTACTTTCCGATATCATGAATTTTGTTATCAACATTTAGGTCAACATTACTATAATCGCGCACTCTTGATTCCATCCACAACAGGCATTCTTAATCTAAGCCTTGCCATAATAATAACACGACGCTTCGGGCTTACACATGTACATAGAATACCCTATGCCCGTTGATTACTTGGCACCTTGTTGTCAACAAAATGTATATTCTGACCGAGTTAAACACCATTCTCCGATGGCGCCTTGCGTACATAGTGGCGGAATATCGCTATACAGAATGACAGATGATGAGAAGCCATTCAGGGCTTAATGATAATTGGTATATATTCTAGGTATACGTCGAGGTACTCGTCGAGTTGAGACTTTATACAAGATTCAAAATGACCAAGAATGAAATACAAAAAAATCTAAATGTCCATGGTCTGTATGTAACAATTACAAATGGTGAGTAGAAAGATAGAATAGTGAAATTGATGGCAAGTGAGTCTAACGAATGAGGAAACTTTGAACAACGGTACATGCGCACACAACGGAGCATACGACAAAGCCGAAGTAGTATCCGGACGGCCCATCTTTGACGCTTGTGGACCAGAGCTACAGAAAAAAAAAGGAATAGGCGGGTCAATAAGTATGGAACTTCACGAAAAGTCGGAAGTCCTTACATAACCACCAATAACTGGTCCGACGCAGCGGGCAAGGCTCACGATGCTTTGGGCAATCCCATTAGCATAACCAACAGCGTTCGGAGGTGTCACTAATGGTGGAATTAGTACAAAGGGCTGTAACAGCCGTTGAAACTGGAGGAAGAAAGAGACTGACTGTAATTAAGTAAAATGGAAATGGCAGTGTAACCGAACGTTGTACCACAATAGCGAATAGCACTAAGGACACAAGCAAATTTAGCTCACAAGCCTAGCTTTAAAAAGTACAAGGACCTTACGTGCTCAAAGACAGTACTAGTGAAAGAGTGCGGTGTAAGTCCAGATTTCATAAGTAAAATACGCAAGCACACACCAAACATGAGGAAAGGATTCGTATCGTCAGAATGTTTGTTGGCAAACGGTCGGTACAAGATGACAGTCAGATATGCTGGAATAAACATGATGGTACCGATGCGGAACATCGCTAGATGAGAGAAGCGGCCTCTCGGAGGCCTGGCAATACACATTAGGCCGATTCAACCACTGACACGAAAATAATCATACCCAATATTCCTACAATTAAATTAAATTATCACTCTTTTATCAATCGACACTAGTACTTACGGATAGAGATAAAACTGGTAAGCTATCTGTGCCAGACACATCAAAGCGACTGTTGAACAATTGGATATTAGTATTCTTAGCAGAAAGGTCGAGGTACCGAGCGTACTCAGTTGAGCGAAGTGGCCAGCATTGAGATTGAGGCCGCCAGATTCATAGTCCCTGCGATTACGAAAACAAAAGGTTACTTTGTTTTCTGTTGGACCATCACAAACAATTGATCATGACTCACGAAACTAGATAAGACATAAAGATTTGATCGTGGGTGGTGGTGTGTAATGCCATGACACCATACTGAATGATGACGATCATTGGAAGCTGCGAAATGAGAGATGGCTGCTTTTCGGCCAACGACTCCATGTCAGCTTGCGAATGCATATTAGCTGCTGATCTGGATTCTGTGATAGAAACCAACGGGTCAGATGTATTATCAGTATCAGGTCCCAATAGAAGCTGCTGGGCATCGAGGACAGCTGTCGGTGTCTTGACTCCTGGATGAGCGAAAATGGAAGGAACATTAGAAGGACGACGAGGGGAGGAAGGGCTCATCGGAGAGAATGAGACGGATGGTCGATGAGGCATAGGCGACGAGCGACGTAAGGAGGCTGCTGAAGGATTTAACGAGCCTGCCGCGCTCGGCCGATGGGTTCTCGATAATCGAGCAATTGGGGTGGAGCTTTCTGAAGTTCCCGTCCTCGGCTCGTAGCCACCTGACGGTGTAATTGTTGTGAGGTCGACGTCTCCTGCCGACTCGCCTTCAGGACGAGCAGGAGTTCCTGAATGAATAGGAGGCGCCTCTTCATCGCCACCCTCTTCAATGTCAGAATCCGTCTCGAACGGGTCTTCATTATCAGCATTCATTGCTGAAGCGACCCAGAGGTCTGCTATGTTGGTAACAGCATTCTCATTGGCAAGCAACAGACGTTGTGCGAAATTGAGGTCCGAATTGTCTGTCATCGAATCTCTAACACCATCAAAATTACTACCACGCCGACGACGCAATGAGCTGCTGAGGCTCCCTCGACGCGCATTCAACGTTGCATTGCTTGCAAGCCTGTTACGATATGCACCACTATATCCATATGCAGAGCCATTGGCTCTACTTGTCCTCGAAAAGGTTCTCGTACGATCCAAGCGAGTATTGGGTGACGACATAGGCAAAGCTGGTTGAGAGAGTGGTGATGATGAATTAGGAGCGTCCGGAACACGCTTTGCAAAGTATCCAGAGAAACGTCGAGAAAGTCTGCGCGGTATTGCGGACAGTCCTCGAGGTTCATTTTCTTCGAATACAGGGGTCTGCGGTGATATATCTTCTTCAGGAATAGGTGGATGGGTGATAATCTTTTCTGGAAGCAGACGAATTGCTCCTTCCCGAGGACCACCATCCGGCCCAACAAATAAGGACAAGAACGATCCTACAATCCGTTCAATATGATAGAATCATAATTAATGCCAACACCCACCAAATATGAGCACAAGTGCAGCGAGTCCACAAGGTAACAAATATGGGTACGTAATAAACAGCTTCGTGTCGCCAAATATTTCCGGCCATTTAGTGGCAGGTCTCTCAACTAACGCAAATCATTAGCCTCACTAATGTCACATTTTGATGAAAATTGAAAAGGGTCCTACAAGATCCTCCAATAATAGCACCTGCCACTGCGCCAAATCCCCAGCAGAAGCTATTAGACGTTTGATCAATACACATCATTAAAATAAATGAACGCATGTATGCGTACCCTAGAATGGCGTATGCCCTACTCTCGTTGGTGGGGTCTGTGACAAAACCTACGCACCCACGTGCAACACCTACAGCACCAGCAAAGATCCCCTGCAGAAGCCGAATACATATGGCCTGCTGTAAAGTAGTTGCTGTGCCAAAGATAAGACAAGTGATGCCGGATCCCAGCAATGAAATGATTAAGACCACACGTCGGCCATGCTTTTCAGCAATCGTGGCCTAGATAGACGATACATGCTATAAGTATAAGGTTTAATGGATATTTTCCGTGGAAGTTCGTACCCATAATAGAGATGTGAGGAACTGAGTCAAGAAAAATGTTGCAACTTTGCGAAATTAATGAGAAGATGAAAGGCAATAAACATAGCACGGAGAACTGTCTTACCGAGAATGCCCGTCCAAAATGCAACCTCCGCTTCATCTGAAAACCCTCCGAATCCTACGGGAATAGTTCTTGTTATAGATGGCACAGAAATAATACTGGAGACAGACCTCTGACCATGAACAACAGAAAAGGCGTTGACACATTGGCCGATAAAAACTCGCCTAGCATAGTCTTTTTACGATCCATAATTAGTGACACATTAGAGAAGAATTGTGAGTTAAATATGACTTACAATGGAGAGGACTAACATCGTCAATTTCGGTAAAGGGGTTGTATAAATTTCTCCAGAGGA
>Ga0247779_1000935_pt1 | contig 15164 bp, 12 predicted proteins | sample UWRJL221509R5_FD_179925 | JGI IMG/M metagenome (GOLD analysis project Ga0247779, IMG submission 179925) | Plant litter microbial communities from Arlington Agricultural Research Station in Wisconsin, United States - UWRJ-L221-509R-5 | ecosystem: Environmental > Terrestrial > Plant litter >... | reverse complement strand
CTATCCGTTATCTAACCCCTTACGGACATTCTAGACACAGCCTATCTATTCTTAGTACTCACTCCCACGTCTATCATTGCCTCCTGTTTCATCTATTGATAGTTGCATTCTTCTATTGACGAGTTACTCTGGCCCGGGAAGTAGTTACTCCGGTCTCCATGTATATAATAGGGTCCTGGGGCTATTGTAGAGCCCCAGCTTCGTTATCAACTTGGTCTTTGGGCTTCCTTCTCACTTAACTTTAGTCAATTCCTGACACTCACATAGACTTCATATAGTGATATATGTAAGGTAGATACATATAAATATAAATGTGATGATATAAATAAGGTATATGTAGTACATGAACCTAAAGTGAGTACACGTTAAACTCAAGTGAAAGTGAAGGCCAAGTGAAATTGTCGCTTCACTTCACTTTCACGTGGACAAATTCACTTGTCCCGCCAAAACGTGAATACACGTGAATTTTGTAAGGCCACACGTGAAAATAAACGTTACTTTGTTAACAATCAAAAAATGAGAATGAAAGACAAAGACACGTACATCGTGACTACAGAATCTGATCAAGTCGCACTTGGAGCACAGCATAGCGTGTACGGCTGATTCTTCTGGGAGGGGGCAATCCACATTCGCGCATCCGGCTTTTCTCGTCGCCTGAAGTGTCTCGAAAGTCCGATCTACACCACGTCCTTCTATCAAAGAGATCATGCGTTCCCTATAACTCATACTAATACCGTCCGGTGGCATGGTTACACTGTTGGCGGGAAGGTGACTTTTACAATAATCGTCTGACGCGGAATAGATGCACATGCGCTGTACGATCCGTTTCGTTTGTTCGATAGTGTCCTTCATGCAACGATCTATGGCTGGGTTGTCGAGGATTTCCATTATCTTGGAAAAATATGGGACTATTTTGGGACCGGTGTAAAAGGCGATGACATGGGGGAACATCATTTTGCAGCGCTGCATATACGCGTACAGGCCGAATACTGCATTCATGCTGAACGAAAAATGATGCGCTATAAAATCGAGAGCCGGGACAGGGCGTCGCAGGGTCCTAGAAGAGAGCCTGTCATAATCTTCGATTATGTGTTTAAGAAAATCGCTAGGGTACGTGTTGAACAGCGGGTGTGGTTCCGTCGGGCCCATTATGTGTTGGGAGAATGGAGCATAAAAGGACGAGAGCGCGCCTACGAGTTTGAATATCCCTGCTGCGAAAGGGGGTGTGCATGCCCAGAGACCAAGTGCGAACGCGGAGTCTTCGATGCCAAAGGGAAGCAGATCGTCTGGTCCGCATGGCCATTTTTGTTGAGCAGCATTGCTAACGCGTCCGAGGGTGTGGTGGTGATTATTGCTGCTGCTGCTGCTGCTATCTTCGATTTTGTGGTCGGAGTCAGCCTCGTCAGGCTCTCCAGCGTCGACGTGTGATGTGTGAAACTTGTGACGGGTCAAGTCGAGGAGAGAGTGCTCGATGAGGGTGCTGACGGTATTAATGGCATCGTAATAGACCCAAACTTCCTCGAATTTGCTTGGTAGTGCTGTGCATCGATCACCTCTGACGCGGACGCCTGCCAGGCCAACGGCGGAGCGTTGGTTGCGGCTCACAATGGTGCAGTCATGATCGCACAGCATCATCGTGTCCCTAAAAAGCTGATATCCGATGCCGGGTTCATGTTTCGTGGTGAGGAATCTAATCCCGGCCCTGAGCAACTCTGGATGAGATCGAGCAAATTTTGATTTGTCGGATGTGCTGTGGAAGCTTGCGAGCTCTTCATCGATCCGATAGGACGCTTCGCCTAGCCTGATTGAACATACGTGGCTGCTGAGAGGATCCTGCATGGCGGAGGTCATGACCTTGATTGCAGCCTCGACCGAGCCAGATAAGTTCGCCGTCGACTTCCTTTTTGTCTTTGTCTTTGCATTCTTTGACTTTGAAGGCATACATTTCGATCTATAAGGGTTATAGTAATCAGATTAGAATCATCTTGGCAGAGAACGATCCATACCAGCTTGCAGAATGTGTTGGTCGAAGTTGAACCAATGGTGGTGAAGTGACAAAAGCCAGTTGGGCGTGTGGAGTAATATGAAAATGACACCAACGGCCCTCCAGCTTTGTCAGGGTCAGGGAGCATATGAGAAATAAGACTGTAAATAAGTACGCATATGTGTGTACAAGAAGTCCGGATGGACTCAAGAGTCTCCACGTCCAAACATCCTATCCCGTATTATGCCATCCCGGCCCGATGTCAGTGGGGCTTAGCTAATAAATTCGGCTCGCCCAATGAAACTGTGTGTTAGCCACGCAGAGTGACTCTGAGAAAAACATTGTGATGTAGCACCTATCTGCAATCATATGTATGTCCAAACCATCCCATCCCGTATTATGAACGTGCACCATGCGTCTCGGAATGGAATAGTCCGACTCCATGCCCATCCCGATATCACTATGGCGGAGATAATTTCAAGCCGTTCGCCCTATTGAATAAATGAGAAAAGGTCGTGGGTTGGTGTTGGCCAGGAAGAGTGAGAAGTTTTAAACCTATCGTGAGTCAGAAGTTGTGCCGTGCGTTGAGCGTCACCCGTGGAGTCGGCAACGAGCCCGAGATAGTCAATCTTTCAATCGAAAACTTGAGCTTGAAATGAAGAGACTGACACGAGTCTTGAAAAAAAGAAAAAGAAAAAGAAAAAGAAAAATCATTTAGCCTCCAGTCCGGTCAACGAAAGCGGATGCAGATGGAATTGAAAGACATGCATCATTACCTGTCTCAATGCTGGTCGAGTTATAGGGAAAGAGACCGAACAAATGCAGCTTCCAAGATACCGGAAATCCTCGACAACTCAGCCATGGCTCGTCCCATGAAGGATATTGAACAAATAAAAAAGAATGGTACAGCGCACGTGCCTCTATGCCGCACCCAATGATTTTTCCAGACGTCACCTTCCAGCCAATGTAAACGTGCCTTCGGACGGTGGTATGAGTTACCTTTTGTCTGCTATATACGGTACGAGAAGTCAAACTGATTATGGCGTAAATGATGAAGTAAAATCCATGATACCATGTTCTTACTATTCCGTATGGCGCATAAAATATGGCAAAAAGCAGAACGAGGATGATATGTGGTAGAAAAACGTACTTATTCTTCGCTAAATTGTCCTCTAAGGCTAAGGATGCGTTGCTATAAACCACTCAGTAAGATGAGTTAATGTAGAAAATAATTGTTCAATTTGATAGAGCAAGGCGACTAAAACATTCAAGCATCAATCTTTCTTACGTGGAATGTATACTGCAGGATGTAGTGACATCATTATAGAAAAACGTTCGTACAGTGTCCTTCGTTTCGAGCGTATCTCCGAATTCTGCATCTGGTCACCACCATGGCCACGGTAGACGAACAGACTCTCGCAGTTGCTCGAGAAATGCTCTGTTCGAGTGTTTTATATTCATGTATGTCCGCATACTCCTGAGCGGCCATGCAATATTTCGGCAAACTTCATCCACGTGAACCCCCTTCGATTTGCAGAGTGCTTCAAAATCATTTCCCGTGAATTGGTGACTGTACGACGGAGGTGACCACATGGATGCCCAAACTTCGGCTCCTAACTTGTTTGTAGGGATAGTCTTTGTCGTTCCATGCTTGCTTGAGACACTGCGAAGAGATGACAAATCTGAGTTAACGCTTTTGAGTCCATTCAGTACATACTAACTCATAAATTCTTGTCTTAATGCGTACCATTCCAATTCGAATCAGTGAGTGTATGACACTGTATGTTTCACCAAATGTTTTCTTACAAGCTCCAGTGCTGAGACGATAGACATACGGTGATGATAGGTGATCACTGAGCTTGCATTGAGCCACTGAGGCCGCTGTGTGCGAATGCAGGACCCGGAGCTGGGCTTCATTAATTCATTGTTTGGCGCGAATGTATGATACCCGAGCGAGTGCGAACTTGTCGTTGTTCGATCCATGGCCTGACGAGAACAAAGACTGGGACTACCTTCAGCCGTCGTGAGGGGTTAGAAAAATGTACTGATGGAAGATCATGCTCTTCTAGCGTCTTTACCCTGCAGAAGCGCCTATACATCAGTGATGACCATGTGTGCGGCACATTTTTAACAAAGAAACATGGTACAGCTTAATCTATGTTTGGTAAGAGATTCGGGGAAAGGGTCGCACTTGGAGCCCTTCAGGAACAATATGTTCTCACTGATTGACACAGGTGTGAATTGAAAAGGCTCGAGGCCGAGCTTACGTTACGTTGATCATTGATACGCACCCACTAATTTTTTTCCATATAGTTCGAGCCACTTTGTACTTGCCAAAAGTCAAACTTCCTCTCTTTTACTCATTGAATTCTTGGTGCGTAGCAAACCATATTTCTCGGAATGGAGTCTACAACGGCCAGCCAGAAACGTACGTCAAGAAAACGTGTGTTTGTAACCTTCCCTAACAAACCTTTTCACGGCAGCCACTCGAGAGAACGGTGCGTGGATTTTTTTCTGTGAGGATCACTCAAATTTAACTATCCAAATTTTCATTCAGCAGTGTTTTCGGAAGCGACTGAGCCATCCTCGGCACCAAATGAGAAACCAGAAATCACCCCAATGCAGTACCTTGGGCTCCTGGGCGACAACCCACGGCTCCCTGAAGACAAGTGGACACGAATTGCGTGCCCGCGAGCAATAAGACCGAATGAAGTCAAGAGATTCATTGACAACGACCAGCTCCACCACGGAGAGCTGGTTAAAAAACAAAAGTACTTATTTGACATCCGCGCCGATCGTCAACTTCCACTGTGCACCGGTCATACGACCGAGATGCCATGGAACAACAATCATACAGGCGGATTTCAAAGGTAATTTTGTTTCAACTAGCTCTCACAAAGCTGTTCATGCTGACGTTGGAATAGTCCGCAGAATGGATGCCCGTCAAATGGGGGAAAGGATGCAAGGTACGCGTTCATGTATATCGTCTCGTTCTTCTTAAACCCACCAAGTTTATGGTAGCCTTACCAGCCAACACCGACCTCAATCGCAAGATGTCACTCGTATCGCGGCCTACCAGGAAAACGTCAACACCAACGTCATTCAGGAGAATCCGACTGCTTACCATTGCCATAGACTGCCTTCAGTTGTGGGACCATCTGTGTACCCAAGTGATGTCAACGCAAGCCAACACTACGTTGGCATCATCCCAGACATGCAGGAGAACGTTGGTCCGAATAACATGTATGAGAATGTAAATGCTTACCATTTCAGCGTCCCCAATCAGCCTGTCTTGCCGACCCATTTGTCTGCATCCTGGGAGACGGCCAATTTGGAAGTCATCCCGAACGTCGAGGATACACGACAGTGGAACAAACAGCCGATGACTGGCTTCAACGCCGTCAGTTCGACTCGACACGGATCCTTCGGCCAGGCGGCCTCATACCCTTTCTGCAGCAACGTCGACACCAGCGTCAATACATCCAGCCAGCTGTACGCTTTGCCAAACCAGACCTACTTTGGGATCATGCCCGACTCCCAGCCTAACATCGTTCCAACCAATAACCTGAATGCGCAAGCTTCGCACTACCCTGGTTTCCTAGCAGAACCATTGTCAACCTTGGGAGTTCATGGTGAACCATACAGCGGGAACTTGCTTACTGGACACACCGTTGCCCGCAGCCAGGTTGAATCCCTAGGTCCATCAGTCCCAATCCCACCGTCCTTCCCATTTACATTCGCTTTTCCAAGTCCTCAACCATTCATCATCAACGAGGTTCCTCATAACCAAGTCCAGGAGATCACGTATCAGACCGATTTGCAGTGGGTTCCGGATGCATGAACTGGGCTCCCAGTCGAGCCAGTCTATCCTTCGTCATCGTCCTCTGTGGAAATCCCAATTAGCATGGGTGGTCAATATCATGTACCGCTGACAGGCACGCTGGATCATTTTTCAGCATTCGCCATGGATCAGAATATCGATGGTGATCTCACATTGTAAGTATTGTTCCTCTATTTTGCTGCAATCAAACTGATCGTTGTTCCAGCTTCGTGCGCAGAATCACTAGAAAACGGTAAATCGAGTAAGTGAAGCTTCATCCCCTCGAATTTGAGTCCTTACTGCCTCTGTTAGAGCACTTTTGGTCTCCACTGCGCACAAGAATGTAAGGCCAAACGATAGTTTGCCCATCGGTGAGAAAAAAGGGACGTTACATGGAAGTTATGGTGGAAGGATGGATTTGGATGGCATTTTCGGAAGAGGACACGGGCTTCCGGTCGGTCCGTAATGCCGCAGCCAATCAGATTATGATATTTCGTACGAGAAGTCGATGTTTCAATATTTCAATTCAGTTGACTCTCTCGTACCTCGTCCAAAACACCCCTTCTTTTTAAGCAATCTAGCAGCTCTGACTGGGATTATATCAGGAATATATCTCCGGATCGCTCACGACATATTGCAAACCGAACAGAAATCATGCCCGGAAATCATTTCCCATCGAAAGATCGCATCCTCAAGAAATGTCACCATGGTACTTTATCAGATCCAGTGACCTCATATTCGCGTATGTCCGCCGTTTCTTCCAAATATAAGTATCACAGGGGATAGTATTGGTTCCAACGGCACATCATATTGAATGGCCACGCGCTGATTTTTCATCATCAAAGATGTATCGCTACTGATGAGCAAAAGAGATCATAAATATAATGCCCGCTTCATATTCCACAGATTCTGTACTTATGATTGACGAAATACCAGAAATCAGAGTCGAACGTTTAACTGGACTGACTTCGTGTTTCATGCGTTAAATGTTATCCTTTACATATTATATTTATCAAGCGTGTTTTTGCTTTTAGTCAACGGTGCGATGGTGTCTTACCTCAGTTCCCGGAAGATCCTTGTTATTGTGTCATAGCAGCGAGTTGTGAATCAAATGGCAAAGATAGTATGACATATCTTGAAATAGCGAGTAGAACTGGGTTTTAAGGACGCCGAATCTCATAGTACCAAACAAAGCTGCTCAAAATGTCTTCCCAGGGAGATAATGAACCCTCTATCGACACTCAAAAATCGGTCATTGGTGCTTTTTTGCACTCCGCGCTCATATTGCAATATACATCAGGTACGTTTTAATCTTGCATAGACTGAGCTACGACGTTACTGGAACATTATAGGCTTATATTTTGGATTTTACATTTTAACTCATAAAATATACTGTGAGCTATGTATGTCAAGAAATGAGGCGAGATCTTAACCAGACTACAGCACGAAGGCTCCAATCCAAGAAACGAATTGTTATCGGCATCCTCGGAGCGCTATGTGTCCTCACCGTCGGACAGTTCATCTTGAACTGGTATGCCATAACTAGAACCTTTATTGGCCCATCAACGAGACTGGGAACATTTAATTTCACTCTTGGGCTTGATCCTGAAGGGTCTGTCGAGTTGATCCTGAATGTTGGAATGTTGGGAATAGCCCAGGCTCTTGCAGATGCGCTTCTTGTAAAAATCAACTCAAATTTTATAGAAAGGGTAGCAATATCCTAATGATTAAACTTTTAGGTTTGGCGCTGTTGGCACATCGTAGCTGAGTGGCGATCGGTCAAATTAGTACTGGTAGGCCTTTACATTGCTGAAGTGGGTGAGTGTACTAGCCTACTGGACCCAAATAGGAAGCTGATCGTAATCGCAGCGGTGATCATTGCATCCTTGGTAGTTAACGCCCTCAGTATCTGGGACCCTAGGTATCAAACTATCCAATTTTCACAGTGGTCCAACATTTTTCAAGGTACCAATTATTGCGTAACAGCGGCAACAAGCACAATGGCAGTGTTTGTTATTGGTGTTCAAATTTATTCCTCTACGAGACTAAACCATCAGGCCCGAAGGCGATACCGACATATCATCGAAATAATGATACAATCCTCGGTGCTATACAATCTTTCCGTACTTACCCAGGCAATACTGAACCTTATCAATCCCGAGGATGGGCACACTTTGGACATATTTATGTTCAGTAATGTAGTGTTGTACACAAGTGCAATCATGATTATTACCACGGTATGTTGTTCAATATTTGCTCGCCCATCACTCTCACATCGTTTGAATACTTTCAGGCATTTGCCCCAACTCTCATGGTTGCTCGTTTAGCCGTGTATAAAGATAAGGCGAGAGAGGACTCCTCAACCAAAACATTCTCCGTGTTGCAGGGTGAAGCATTGAATGATGCTGTGGCAGTTACACATGACCAGAGCAACACAGGGGACGTCATGTATAACACAAATGTTTAGAACTATTTTCCCAAATATAACAGACCAAGATATTTTACAGTTTAACACAGGTTTCAAGTCGAAACTATTCTGGGAATGCCGGTCGGTTCTGGTTCTCGGTTCTTCAAAATGGGGTCAAGAACCGGACCGAACCGAACCTCGGCAACAATAATTATATGAATCTGTTCTATGTCTGGTGTTCTTGCAGCTCAATACCGAACCTGATCGCGTTATAAAATGAAGCCCCTTTGGAAAATTGGTCAAGACTCACGAGAAGGTAGACGTTTCTATGGGAGCCAGTGATAACCATCATATTGTATGTGGAAATTCAGTTTTATTATCCCTCAAAGCCCTAAATCGCAACTACGTCAGTTAGTAGCGCCCATAATGGACTCAGGATCGACGCCAGCATCAAAGTCGCATCTATATATAGTTGGCAAATCTTATCTAATCTTTAATTCAAGGCAAGTTAGAGATCAGTTCATGAATGTTAAGATCCTTTGTTCCATAATCTTAGGTCTCAGATGTCATTCCTATTACTCTTCTCAGTACCACTTTCATAGCACGATGACTATGGAGCCTAACTCAGGGGCCGTGTCCCACAAATGCGTCGCATCCTCCGTCGAACTTCTTACAGCATTCGTACGAGCGCCGATCCAGTCTAATATCTGTCTGCTACGCATACAAAATGCTTTTGACTGCGTCAAATTCGAGCTGCAGTCGCAACGGGGCAATTTTGGGATCAAGGCCAAGTTTGCATTTTCACATCCTGCACTACTGCGATATGGCACTCGCTTTCTCACCCGCAGCGACACGACTGGGAAGTACAAGGAAATGATATCGTATTTCTCGCGTTGTCAATGTCAGTGCGACTTCGACAGAACGGAGACGTGGAACCTACATATGGTATGCGATAGAGTCGCATTCTATTTGAACGACTCCAAGGAGATACACGAGCCCATTATCCGTTATACCGAGCTCCCAGATCCGGAAACACTTGTTTCCAATCTTGCCGACTTGATATCCAACTTGATGAATCTTTCACTTTCAAGAACCCCGCCCAACGAGTTCCACAAGGAGAAGATTACACACAGCAAAAAATTCGTCCAAAAGTGGCCTCAGAATGCCCAGGATCTTCTACCATTCGGAATCGAAAAATCCATCCGGGCGCTTACTATATGGGCCACCGAATCACCAACTTTGAAAAGAAGTTTTGTATGGGTAATCGCAGTTCCTCTCGCCATCGTATACGACCAATTTTGCATCGAACTCCTCCAATTTACCAGCGACAACTTCAAGTACGACCTGGCATTTCACCTTCCTATTCAGCACATCGACTATCTTTTGAATGAATACGCCGAGGATCTCCAGCGCGCAGAGAAACAAGCCAGTAGTAAAACAGAGCCTACTTGGCGGCTAATTCATTTCTACGACGGGATTCATCAGACGTGGTCAATGATCGACCACGCAAAAGGAAGCATTGATGTCGCCCGATGATGTCGATTTCTCACGATGCACGACGAAACAATCAGACCTGTTCTCCACCGCCTGGGATCAGTTCTCTCTCACTCCAATGAGAATTTCGCCAACCCAATAAGACACTTGCAGCGAGGTCTTGATCAGCTGGAACTTTGTGGTCCCCGTGGAATGGTGATCAATCCGTCTACAGGGGAGATTTATATTGCGGATCGTGCTGTCTGGGACAAGATCGAGGAGAGGTACGACTGTGATTATCTCGGCGATGGTTGGAGTGCTCTCCTAAGAGCAAGATTATATGGGTGTCTTTTTCCCGGCTGTCCCAAGCCAGATTTGGAGACGAAGAACGCTAGGGTCTGTGCGAGATGTGGATTTGTGCGATATTGTAGTCAGGATGTAAGTGTTATGCACTATTTTTATCGTATTTTCGATATCTCACCGCTGGCTTCCATGTATATGCATATTTTAGTGTCAACGGAAGGCGTGGAAATGCTCGGAACTTCCGCACAAAGACCTCTGTCGCAAAATAGTGGCGCTCAGAGAAGGTTTTGGTCCAGTTGTCTGGAAGCAGGTTTTCCGAAACGAGATAAATTCGGTGCAGGAGGTTGAGAAAGTTTGTGGCTCAAAAAATGTGAGCAAAAGGCTAGTGAATGACATAGGAACAGAGCTGAACAATTTGCAAAACGAAAAGCGCAAACGGCAAAATGGCATGGGTAGTCTTATCTCCTGATTTTCCTCGTTGTATTCATTAATATCGTTGTCAATTATCTTTTTCAATGCGACTCGGATGTAATAGCATTGAACATGATTTCAGATACGAGAACCGACTTGATAAAATTAGGAAAAAAATTAGGCGCTGGTATAAGTCCCCTATACATCCTCGTTCAGCTCTCGGCCGGCTCGGACATCTGCACATCTGGTAATTAACCGTGTTTATTATTTGGAGAAAAAAAGAGATGAGCCGTGTTCAACAATCATTTCTGGGCCCCAGAGGGGACAGGAGGAAGAGGACAGGAGGGACGTAGCAGCATGGCGCAGTGGTAGCGCGCGGGGCCCATAACCCCGAGGTCACTCGATCGAAACGAGTTGCTGCTAAGACCAAATTTTCCTGTATTTTTTTATTACTAAAAAAATACACGTAAGACCAAATTTGCCTACGGAAACGTAAGGAATATTCGATTGCGTTTGACCGATGCTTCTGATTGGGCGCCAAAAGATTGTATGACTATGAAATCTCGTCGGGGATGTGCACTATTTGGAGGCCCAGTATGCTGCTGAGTTTATCAGACACTTCATTGATATAATTCTCCTTGTCCGTCATTATGAGAGTCGGCAAAGCTCGACCTATACTGATTCGTCGATCAAGGAATGTGATTAGATCATATATGTACCCGTTCTCTCCGATTACTTGACGGTTGCAGTACAACTTCTCTAACTTGGGAAAAAGAGGCTGCTGTGACCCCGCTTCGATGGTATTACAATACGCGATAAAGTTACCAGAGAGTGTGACCATTGCGACCCTGTTCATTGATGCCAGAATCTCGAAGAAATATTGTAAGATGTAACCCGGAAGATTGGGACTTATTATATCGAGGTTGATATGGAACACGTTGTCGATGTATGGCTGGAGCGACTTGGTCAAGAAGCGATATACGTGTGGAGATCTTGCCCATGATTCCCAGAGAAAAGATACCGAGAAATTCAATTCCAATGACGAAGAAGTGACCTTGATACAGAGTCTTGATTCGGAGATTGTGAATTGCCACTGCATATCTGACGTATAACTGCCGAGTCCATTCTGATGGTGGAAGAGATTCTGAATGGCGGTTCGGAAATCCCGTCTGTGTTGATGTTGTATAGGCTCTAACGACGACGACGAGAATGATACAGAGATATGTGTGGAGGACTCGGCTGGTGAAGTCGACTGCATGCTCCACAGCGCGTTGAATGCTGCAACTGACATTGTGGCTTCGATATGTGCGAGTCGTGGGAGAATGAAGTTGGACATGTCTGAAAGCGCCTGGGAGACCGTGTCGTGACAATGGAGTTCTACATAGTTCTTTGGACGATAGATGCGCAATAGTTGGAGAGCATGGGTACATGCTGACAGGACCTTGATTAAGTTTTCGAATGATACAGGGTATACGTTGAGCGTTGTGATTGTAGAGATCCAATTTGGCGGCTGGGGGATTCTGAACTGCGAACAGGTAAAGATACGAAGAAGAGGTGCCTCGTCGGCGAAAAGGTTTTGTGGGAGATATCGAGAGACCATGTATTCATGTTCACCATGATAGATGGAAAAAGATCGCAGAATAGGCGCTGGTCTGTGCAAGTGTGGAAGTATGGCTGAATACGAATAGGAAGTGTCTATGTGAAGAGACTGTATCCTTTCCCAGAAACGATGGAGTACGTCGCCAAATAATGTTTCTATAGGTCCACAGTTGGAAAATCTGATCTTGGCTTCGACCCATAGTGGGGAAGTGTCTCCTGCGCGGTCGATTATTTTTTTGCTCCACTCAATACTATGTTGGTCGGAGATCAAAATGAGCTTTGACCATATCAGAGGATGGCTCAAAGCCACGTCCCTCCAGTGCTGACATGTCTGAGATGCGGCTCTCGTGCTGACCAGTCGATCTCTCATAGTCGTGGTGTTGTCAGCTGCATTGATTATGAAGATTGTCCAGAGGATGTCAGCGGATAGGGATATCATAGATTAGATTCAAAGACGATCCGCGAGTTTTTGCGCTGACACTTCTGTCGTGGGAATAGACGCTAAATATTCTCTTTTTCTGTTTCTTTTTGCGGGCTTTCAAAGGGTCCAGGTTTCTATTTTTAGCTGACGGCCATCATAGCGCCATGTCAATGTTTTATTTTCACTATCGTGCAAGCCCAAATTGCACATGGGTGGATGTATAATGCACTGAAGGATACAGTTGACTCCCTCTTAACCCATACCTGTCGGTGGACACCCCGGGGTATGGGTTATGAGTTATGAGAGAGTACGGGTTACGAGAGTTATGCTAAAAATATAATGTTAAATTTCAGGAGAGAAATATTCCTTGGGTGTATGATAGCGGCTTAGGAATGCCTTTACAGCAACAGTCAATGCATTTTTATTGTCATCATTTGATCCATAACACCGAGTAGCAATAGTTTTCACCTCATTCAAATACTTAATCTGGATATTCTCATGCGTGCCGTAGCAAATCTGGCACCTGTAATGTATCCCATTTCACGTTTTGGTACGATAAACTAACTGGAAGAGGATGTCTCCGTGTTCTTTGCACTGATCCTATGACAGATTAATATTGAATGTCCCAAATATGGCGTAAACCCGAGTTAAGTTTAGTGTAATTTTTCCCTCAAAGTAGTATGGGTTATGGGATATGGGTCACAATTCCCTGCAAACCAACTTGGTGGTTCCGAAATCCTATGGGTTATGAGGAAGTATGGGTTAAGGGTCCGGGTATGGGTTAAGGGGGAGTCGACTGTAGTTTATAACTTTTAACCCTAGGCTCAATCTGACCAATGAAACCTTCTCTGGGAATTTCCTTTGTGAATTGTGATAAGGTGGAAGGATCCATCTGAAAAAGCACGATATCTCTGCCTCCTACTGCTTGGGTCGATTTGCGCAAACAGTAGCTTAATAACGCGAACGACATCCACTAATATGTTGTTTAATAACTGTAGCACAATCGCTGAGGCTACTGCACCATGATTTAAATGATAGCATAGCACCGTCAAGAAGAAGAAGAACCAAAGGAGAACTTGAAACTTGGAAAACATGTGTCGAAGAACTTTTACTTGCCTTTTATACTAGTTCGGTGGTACGTTGAAAGTTCGAGTGGAGTCGATGGATAGTTGGTACGGTATCATAGGCTGACGGAAGGAATGAAGCTTGGAGCTTCTGAAGTTGGAACTAGGGTATTTCAAGAATCCTGTGGAGCCGCCATTCTATAGACCTAGGACGACACGAGAAGTCGGTAGTATTGAATAGTGATTATTTTAGTCTTCGGACTAGGGAGGAAGACAGGGAGAACTTTTTATAACAACTTCATGGAAGATATTCACTTTAAGTCGGTTCGTTGCCGCATTATGAGCCCTGTGTTGTTTTTGGAAAGAGAACAATCAAGATGACTGTTAACGTTATGCATAAGTTTACGTTTAATTGACGTCTAAACCCTATCTAAATAAGTCTGCCGCGCAGGCAGGAAGGGCATAGAAGGGAAGTTCCATAAAAAAAACATAAGTACACTCCGCTCCGCTCTGGCAAGTGGAGTAAGTCAATCCGATTGGGTCTTTGCCCCGCAGCGTAACAACGACGATCAATTGGAACAAAAAGAAACATTCCTAATGGGGATGTGAGATTCCCCATATCATGGATACGGAGTTTATATGTACATTCCACCATACGTACGAGCGCGACATATCATATCATTTTCCCTTCTTGTCGTTCGTCGTTCGTCGTTTGTTTGTTTTTCTGGTTTCTCTGCTCTCCGCTTCACTTCACTTTGACCGTTGCCTGGGCTTTGTGCTTGAGCTCGAATTGGATCACGGTATTCTTGGATATCAATAGCGGTATCGCTCGCCCGACGCCCGTGTAGCCCACGCGCGCTTTTATCACTCACCGGCCCCGCTCAGCGTTCTCTGGTCCGGTTGTACAACTCTATTTTCCTCCCCCTCTCCCTCTATTCACATCATCGCATCATCGTCGTTGGACCTTTGCGTTTAGGCATACGTACATACGTCTGTCTGTTTCTGTGATACCGAACAGCGGACAGTGGACAGCCCGACAACCGACAGAAAGATAGGCAGATAGGTTTCGACAAGCGACACCACACTATATTGTAGCACACCACACCACACCCCCACGCTCGTTTTTTTGTTGTTGTTGGATTTGATAAGAAGTTTGTTGAGGAAAGAAGGAAATTTGTACGAGAAATAACAGGAGAGTGAGAAGATATAAGCCCTTTTGAAGGACGAAGGACAGTTCTTGTGTACGGGTTTACGATTTACGACAAGGAAAGAAGGAAAGGTCCTGAAGGCAAAAAGGAAGAATTACTGGAAGGGAAGGACACGCTGGACGACATTTCAACATCGTGAAAGTATAAAATTCGACAGAAGAACCCAAGAAAAGAGAAAAATGCAACGCGTCTGGTCAAGTTACCTCGAGAATGGGCAACCGCAGCCGCACCCTGAGGGATTACATAGGAGGGAGAATAGTAGAGGTGCTGGGGTGAGTTTCCTTCCTTAGTTTGGTTTTTCGTTTCCTTTTGATTTGTTCTTCGTGTTCGTTTTTTACCTTTCATTTGGCTTTATTCTTCGTACATTCACGTCATTTCATTTCGGCTTTGCTGCGCTTTTATTTCCTTTCCTTGTGACTTTCTGTTCAGACGTTGACGGGGGGAGGCTGTGTTGCCGCCGCTTTACGACGCGCG
>Ga0247779_1000934_pt1 | contig 15169 bp, 14 predicted proteins | sample UWRJL221509R5_FD_179925 | JGI IMG/M metagenome (GOLD analysis project Ga0247779, IMG submission 179925) | Plant litter microbial communities from Arlington Agricultural Research Station in Wisconsin, United States - UWRJ-L221-509R-5 | ecosystem: Environmental > Terrestrial > Plant litter >... | reverse complement strand
GTATTTGCTGCCAACAGAATGGTAACCAATGCAGAGCTGGCGATACCGACCGAGACGACAGCAATGCGCGACATGGCCAAATCGAAGATCTGCAGTGGGCTATCGATCGCACCGAAAGCAACCAGCGTGACCGTATAACCCGCGAGAACCGCGCCATAGGCGCGGAACCGGCGCAACAGTGTCGAAAGCGCTGTGAAGATACCGACCCAGATGGCTGTCCCAAGCAGGAAGAGCTCGGGCGCCTGCGCGAAACAGGCCATCAACATAACGCATGCGGCTGCACCAATGACCGTGCCAAGAAATCGGTGAACCGATTTCGCCAGCACCATGCCGTGAACGGGATTAGATACGATCAAAACGGTTGTCGCCGCCGAATAAGGGCTTTCCAATTGGAGAAAATAGGCGACATACAACGCCAGTATGGCCGCGATCGTCGTACAAATCGCATGTGACCAGGCGGGATCCAGCAAGCGCCAGCGAACCATCCTGCACCTCACTCCCCTGCCCGGCGCACCGGCTTGCGATCACCGGATTTCAGGCCATCCAGCGCCAGTTGCAGACGATCGAAGATGTCATGGCACAGGACCAGTTCCTCATCCGAGACATTGCGCAATACGCGCGCCGATATCTTGCCGGCGATCTCCATGGTCTGGCGATAAACCTTTTCACCAGCGGGCGTCATGCGAATGAGCTTGCACCGCCGGTCGCTGGGATCCTCGATGCGCTCGACCAGCCCATTGAGTTCGAGATTATCGAGCAGGGGTACCAGGGACGGCCCTTCGATCACCAGAGCTTCTGCCAGATCTTTTTGACGTAGCCCGTCACCGAGTCGGCCAAGGTGAAACAAAGGCCGCCATGTGGCATCGGTCAGGCCAAGGGCGCGCAAGTCATCGTCAATCGCCCGCCGAATGCCCTGGCCAATGCGGTTGAGGCGTGGGGCGAAGTCCATTTGGCGCTTTTTCCGATCGGACAGGCTCATCGCTGGTTCCCATGGCAAAGGCATATAAAATTCGATAGGAAACTATCTAATATGATCCTAACGATTTCAGCTATACTGTTTTCGCGACCCTGCCCGCCGAGATTGCATGCGCAATAACCTTTTTTTGACCCCATAAAGATCCCATAAAATAATAGGTATGCTTGGCGGTCTGCCCATGCCTCCCTCAACCAGCCGCCTGATTCGGTAATCGGTTCACTGATGAACGCAGCCTTTATCGATATTGCCGCCAGCCTCATTGAATGGTTGGCCGGCGATTTCTGTCATGACCAGGACCTCACCGGCCTGATCGAGGGTCTTGGCGTTCGGCTCAGCAACGCCGGTATAAAATTGGATCGTCTTGCCCTTCACCTGCTGCTGATCGACCCGGAAATACTCGGCCGCACACTTGCCTGGTCACAGGGCGAGACGGTGGAAAATGTCAGTCGGCTGCACGGTTTTGAGAATTTCACGATCGGTCATCGCAGCCCCGTTCGCCATGTGCTGGAGACAGGTACCTGGCTGACGCTGCGGTCAGATCAAAATGACGATACGAACTGGTTCATGCATGAGGTCTATGCTGGCCGGGGCTTGGTGGAGCGTCTATTCGTCCCGCTGGTGAGCGGCAAGACCTGGATTGGGGCCGTCAGCTTTTCAACCCAGGATCCGGCCGGCTTTTCTGCCGAGGAGCGCGCTCTGTTCCATCGCATTCTGCCGGCCCTGCGAAACGCAGCCGAGCTGAAGTCCTTACACGAACGCGGCGTCAACCTGCTGGATACCTATATCGGCAACGAAACCGGCCGACGTATCCTTGCCGGTCATGTACAGCGGGGCGATGTCGAGACCATCGACGCAGCACTCATGATTTGCGACCTGCGCGATTTCACCGGCCTGTCAAATCGCTTGCCGACCGAGCGTGTCATGCATCTCCTGAACAGATATTTCGACCAGATCCTGCCGCCGATCGCCCAGCATGGCGGCGAGGTACTGAAGTTTATCGGTGACGCCGTCCTGGTCAGCTTTCGCATCAGTGATGATCCCATCCGCAACTGCCAGGCCGCATTGGATGCGTCCCTCGCCGCGTTAGCCCATCTTAGCGAGTTACAGGAATCGGATGCCCGTTTGCAGGCGGGTATCGCTCTCCATTACGGCCAGGCCAGCTATGGCAATATCGGCTCTGGCCATCGCCTGGATTTCACCGTTATCGGACCTGACATCAATCTCACCAGCCGGATTCAGGGGATCTGCGGCACCACAGGTCGGCAGTTGCTGATGTCGCAGCGATTTGCCGAGCTTCTGCCGGATATCCAACCGGTTTCGTTCGGCCGGCATATGTTGAAGGGTTTTACCGACAGCGTCGAACTCTTCACCCTGGATGACAGGCTAATAGATGAAGTTCCCGCGATTGAGGCAATCGAGACACCAGCCGAATCTTCAACTTGATCCGAAACGTTATTTAGTCGCGCGCCTTGGCTGTGAAGAAGCCATCGATATCGCGTTCTTTCAGATCTGCCGCCCGCATGATGCGGCGGGCCAGTTCCAGCGCCGCCGGCCGTAATTTTCCATCCGGCCGATCCAGCCAATAAGCAACCGTGTTGAGAGCTGTTCGCTGATCGACGGCGACCAGCCGCTTGGCAGCCAGGATGTCGCCCACCAGCGGCGGCCGCGCCAAGGCAATGCCAAGACCATGCGTCGCCGCATCAAGCACCAGATTGTAATCCTCAAAGCGACGGTCCTGCCGCCGCGGCCGATAATCGAGACCTTGTGTCGCGAACCAAGCCCGCCAGGCAGAGGCATCGGAATCGTGAATCAGCGGCCAGTCGAGCAGGCGCGCAGCTGCTCCCTCGCCCACAACGGTCGCCAGTTCCGGCGTGGCGATGGGGAAACAATGCTCTTCGAAAAGCTGAACAGAGTGGCGCCCCGGCAGACCACCGCGGCCGCAGCGAATGGCAAGATCCGTCCCGTCCGCATCCAGGTCGGCGCTCCGATGTTCGACAAGAAGATCAATCCGTAAAGGTGGATTGCCCGCTTCCAGCTGCGCAAGACGCGGCATCAGCCACAGACCGCAGATCGACGGAATCGAGGTCAGACGAACGACACTGCCTTTGTTCTGATCGACCCAGCGATCGGCACTATCGGCGATCAGGGAGAAAGCCTCGGCCGTCCGCAGGTAAAGTCGCTGTCCGTTGGGGGTCAGGGCGACACCGCGCGCCTGACGCTCGAAAAGACGCTGGCCCAGCCAATGTTCCAGCTTGGCAATCTGCCGGCTGATGGCGCCATGGGTAAGATTGAGCGCAACAGCAGCCGCCGAAAAACTGCCCGTGCGTGCAGCTGCTTCAAACGCACGCAACGGATCGAGCGGTGGCAATTGGGACGAGCTGTGATCCATGGTCACAGCTGACCCCCTAATCGTTCGATTGTCAACTAGCTCACGCTCGGCAAATGATAAGGGCATGAAGGTGAAACCCGAGGTTTCCATGACGACAGCAACAGCCAATTCTCCGGCTCAGCCGCAGCAGTCCCAGCGTTCCGCTGACCCGATCCTGATCCTCGCGCTGATCGTCACGGTCCTCGGTTGGGCCTCGGCCTTTCCAGCCATCAGGGCCGGCTTGCAGGCTTTCGGGCCGTTGGAACTGGGCTCGGTTCGCTTCACCATCGCCGCCATCCCAGCCGCCGCCTTCCTGCTCGTCACCAGGCCAGCTTTGCCGAGCTTGCGGGAGTTCCTGCGATTGGCGGCCGGCGGCCTGCTTTTCGTGACACTCTATACGGTGCTGCTGAATAACGGCGAGCGCACCATCTCCAGCGGTGCCGCCAGTTTCATCGTCAACAGCAGCCCCGTCATGGTCGCCTTGCTGGCGATCTATATTCTCAAGGAACGCTTCGGCCTGCGGGCCTGGCTGGGAACCGCCCTCTCCTTTGTCGGTGTCGGCCTCATCGCCCTGGGTGAAGGGGATGGTCTCGACCTCAATGGCGGTGCGCTGTTCATTCTCGCGGCCGCCGCCTGCACAGCCGTTTCAACTGTCCTCTTGAAGCCGCTCTATGCGCATCATCAGGCGCTTACCGTGTCTGCCTGGACGATGCTGTTCGGCGCTTTCTTCCTGCTGCCGGGCCTTGTCTCCGGCATTGATCAGGGCATGACGGCACCCGTGTCCGCCCGCAATGCCGCGATCTATCTCGGCATCGTGCCGAGCTTCATTGCCTATGGCAGTTGGTCAATCGTGCTTTCGCGCCTGCCGGCTGGCCGGGCGTCCAATTTGCTCTATTGCATCCCGCCCATGGCGACCTTGCTTGGTTGGGTCTGGCTTGGCGAAGTGCCTGGCCTCACCGACTTGATCGGCGGTGCCATGGCGCTAGGTGGCGTTGCCACCGTCAATCTGCGGCGGCGCTGATCGGGAAATCAACGGCGGGAAATCAGCGGGGTGCCACGTGACGATTGGCACGGACTTCCAATTTATTTTGCACCAGGTCCAGGATCGCAGAAACAGCCCAATAGACCAGGGCCACCGAAATATACATGGTGAAGACCTCGAAGGTCCGGGCGGTGATCAATTGCGCCTGACGGAACAGGTCCGGCACCTGGATCGTCGCGGCAAGCGAGGTATCCTTGACCAGGCTGACGAAACTGTTGCCCAGCGGCGGCAAGGCAAGACGCGCCGCCTGCGGCAGCACAATGCGCCACATGATCTGGAACTTCGTCATGCCGACAGCAAGAGCTGCTTCGCGCTGGCCTTTATCGATGGAAGAGATCGCCGCCCGCAGGATTTCCGACGTATAGGCGCCGACATTCAGGCTGAAGCCGATCAGCGCCGAGGGGACCGGGTTGAGCCGGATACCAAATTGCGGCAGGCCATAATAAATCAGGAAAAGCTGTACCAGTAACGGTGTGCCCCGAATGAACGATACGTAGACTCTGGCGCAGCGCCGTAAGGCGTTGTTGGGTGACAGCCGCATCAGCGCCAGGCCGAAGCCGAGCAAGATGCCGATCGCCATGCTGCCAAAACTTAGTTCAATCGTATAGCCGAGCCCCCTCAATAAAAGGGGCACCGACATCAGCAGCAAATCGAAATTGAAAGACATAATACGTCACTCGCTCCCGGTGCTGACCGACTGCCATCGGCCAGCACCGGCAAGCAGAGTCACTTGGTTACGTCAGCACCGAACCATTTGTTAGAAATTTTTGCAAGCGACCCATCGGCCCGCAGGTCGTCAATCGCCTTATTCAAGGCCGCCAGCAATTCTGGGTTGCCCTTGCGCAGGGCAATTCCCTGACTCTGCGGCGAGAAAGGAACACCCGCAACCGCGAGCTTGCCCTGATACTGCTTCACGAGCGCAGCCGCGACAAGGCGATCATTGATCACCGCATCGATACGGCCGGAGAGAAGATCCTGGTCGCGTGTGGCATCATCGTCATATGTGTGGACATCCGCCGTCGGCGCATTATCCCGTAGCCATTTCTCATAACTGCTGCCGATAACCGCACCGACCGGCTTGCCGGCGAGATCTCCCGGCTTGCTGATCTTGGTTTCGTCACCGGCCCGCGTGATGATCTGAATGCCGGAAACCGTATATGGCGCGGAGAAATCGTATTTCGCCTGACGTTCCGGCGTGATCGTCACCTGATTGATGATGACATCGAAACGCTGAGCCTCCAGCGCGGCCAGAATGCCATCCCACTTGGTCGGCTGGAAATCGGCTTTTACGCCAAGCTTAGCGGCAACCGCCTGAGCAAAATCGACTTCGAAACCGGCGAGCTGGCCGTTCTCATCCTGATAATTGAAGGGCGGGTAAGTGCCTTCCAAGCCAATCTCCAACGTGCCACGAGACTTGACTTGATCGAGCAGCGTATCGGCCTGCGCCTGGAGACCGAGGGTGGTGAAGCTGGCAAAGGCAAAACCGGCGATCAGCGCGGCACGTAGTTTCTGGGTCAATTGCATAATGATCTCGTCTTGTTACTGCCAAACAGTGTGGGAAATGCAAAGTCGGCAAGGTGATAGTTGACAATCAATGTGGCGATCATTTCAGAAGTCGCGGTTCGAACACTACAACTAAAGCCCGAGATAACCAGCATCACGCCACCATTTAATCTGCGCGCCACAGGCAGACAACGTAATTTTCCTCGCTGCCCTGCGAAATTTGCTCGCCTGTTTAGCAAAACCTGCTGCGATGATCAGCCATCGATTCAAGGTCGTATAACACTGGTAAAATGAAAAAATAGTCGATAGTTTTCATTCCAAGCCTAAAGGGCGCCGTCGATCATCTGGGGGAAGCATGAGCACCGATATTTTCGCCAAAGGGTACAAGAGCGAGCCGTATTGGTGGGAGGCTGCGCCCCGCCCCGTCCTGCCAGAAACGCCGATGCCAAAGCAGATCGATGTGCTGGTTATCGGCAGTGGCTATACCGGCCTGTCCGCCGCCGTGGAGACGGCACGTGCCGGTCGCAGCACGTTGGTGATCGACGCTGAAAGTGCTGGCTGGGGCTGTTCCAGTCGCAATGGCGGCCAGGTATCGACCAGCATCAAGCCGGGTTTCGATGCGCTGTCGGGTCGGCATAACGAACAGCTGGCCTATGCCATTCGCCGCGAAGGCATCGATGCGCTGGATTACATCGGCGAGCTCATCGACAGCGAGAAAATCGATTGCGACTGGACCCGCAGCGGTCGTTTTCATGCCGCACATAATCCCAAGCAGTTCGAGGGCCTGGTCAAGGCCGTCGGCAGCCAGCCCAAGGGTTTGGAACTGCCGATGGAAATTGTCACCCGCGCGGAACAGCGGCGCGAGATCGGCAGCGACGCCTATTTCGGTGGCATCGTCTATCCCCGTCACGGCGCCTTGCATCCCGGCAAATTTCATCTCGCGCTACTGCAACGGGCGCAAGCTGCCGGCGTCACGGTCATCGATCATTGCCCGGCTTTGTCGATCGAACGCAATAACAGCGGATTCCAGGTTCGCACCGCGAAGGGCGAGGTTCAGGCCCGTGACGTGGTGATAGCCACCAACGGCTATACCGGCCCTCTCACCCCTTGGCAGCGCCGCCGCGTTATTCCGATCGGCAGCTATATCATTGCCACGGAGGAGCTTGATCCGGCTGTTGCCCACGAACTGGCCCCCACCAATCGCATGATGAGCGATACCAGGCGCGTCGTCTTTTATTACCGCCTCTCGCCGGATCGCCGTCGCATGGTGTTCGGCGGTCGCGTTGCCTATCTCGAAAGCAATCCGGATATCTGTGCACCGCGTTTGCATGACTGGATGAGCCGCCTGTTCCCGCAATTGAAACAGAGCAAGGTCAGCCACGCCTGGATGGGCTTCGTCGCCTATACCTTCGATACACTGCCGCATATCGGCAAGCAGGACGGATTGCATTACGCCATGGGCTATTGCGGTTCCGGCGTATCGCTGGCGACGTATTTCGGCCGCAAGATCGGTCTCCAGGTCGTGGGCAAGGCAGAAGGCAAATCGCCGCTCGATAACGTCGCCTTCCAGACACGGCCACTTTACAGCGGCAATCCCTGGTTCCTCGCACCGTCAATCTGGTGGTACCAGTTGCTGGATTCGCTGCCGATCTGACGTGAGCGCTCTTGCCAGACCGCTGTAAATCGCGCGAGGTTGCGGTCGTCCGACAAGAACGGGACCTTTAATGTTCTTTCACAGCGCCAAGCTGCTGCACTTTTTCCTGCGGCCATCGAACCTCTGGTTTGTGGTGTTGCTGCTGGGCAGCCTGTCCCTGGTCATCGGGCTTCCCGGTCTTGGCAGCACTCTTTTGGCGATTGTGCTCGTCAGCGGACTTCTGATTGCCTGGACGCCCCTTCCCTATAAACTGCTGCAGCCGCTTGAAGAAACCCATCCACCTTTCGATCCACGACAGACGACGCCCGATACGCCGGTGCGGGGCATCATTCTGCTGGGTGGAGGTATCAATACCAGCCGTGGTGACAAGCCGAATGGCCCGATCTTCACCAGCGCGGGCAGCCGGGTCATCACTACCTTGGAGCTGGCGCAGTTTTTTCCGACGGCAACGATTCTGCTCTCCGGTGGTGCGCCCTATCAACGCGGCAAGAACGAGCATAGCGAAGCGAGCCTCACCCGCGATCTGCTGACGAGGCTTGGCATCTCGGCCGACCGGATTTTGCTCGAAGAGAAATCGCGCGATACATTCGAAAATGCTCGAGAAAGCGAAAAGCTGCTCACGCAACAAGAGGGCAAGTGGCTGCTTGTGACGTCAGCGGCGCATATGCCGCGTGCCCTTGCCAGTTTTGGCTCGTTGGGAACGCGCCTCATTCCTTGTTGTGCCGATTACAAGACGCAAGGCAGATCGGATGCTGATCGCTTTTTCGGCAGCGCCGCTCATGGCTGGCTTTGCTGTGATATCGCCATCCACGAATGGCTGGGCTTGATCGCTTACCGGCTCAGCGGACGCATCAACCGGTTGCCGTCGTTTCGGTAACGAGAATCACGCCAAGGTTTGCTGCCCCACCTGCAAGACGACGTCGCTGGAAATCAAACCGCTCGCTGGGATGATGTCTTCTCCATGAAGATCGGCATAGATAGGTGCGAATGGTTGCTGCATCGCCTCGAACAACTCCGTGAAATTGTCGATCACGAAATAGCTCTGCTGGAAACTGTCGATGCGATAATCGGTCCGCATAACGCGGGCGAGATTGAACTTGAGCCGATGTGGCTGCCGGCTGTCGATGCTGAAGGCCGTCTCGGTCGCCGAAGACAGCATGCCGGCACCATAAGCCTTGATGCCGTCGCTACCGCGAATGAGACCGAATTCGACCATATACCAGAACAACCGGGTCAACATCCTGGTGGTGCCAAGCTGAATGGCCTCCTGCCCCTTTCGGCCATATTCCTGCAAGTAATCGGCAAAGACCGGCTGCGTCAGCAAAGGCACGTGGCCGAAGAAGTCATGGAAGACATCCGGCTCGACCAAGTAGTCGATCTCGTCTGGCCGCCGCAGCCAGACCGTCACCGGGAATTGACGTTTCGCGAGGTGCAGGAAGAAGGCATCCTCGGGAATAAGCCCCGGTACCGCCACGATACGCCAACCGGTCAAGGCCTGCAGCCTATCGCTGGTTTCATCGAACCGAGGCACGCGATCCTGCGGCATCTGCAGGCGACTGAGCCCGGTCAGAAAGGCGTCAGCAGCATAGCGTTTCGCCACCACGACCTGACGCGCGTAGAGTTGCCGCCACAAATCATGTTCGGCTCCCGTGTACCCCTCCCAATCCTGCTCCGTGACGTAATCTGCACGCATACGGCGGTAATCGCCACGCAGACCCAATGTCGGGTCGAGCGCGGCCGGCAGCCCTGTTGTGGGGTGAGGTAGGGCTATATTGGGATGGCTTCCTGGCGAGAACATGCGGCACCTCATTTCCGAGAAGTATTATGCTCTGATTGAGGTGGTAATTTTTTGCCAAACATCCCCACGATTTGCCGTATAATAGAAAAATAAACTACATATGACGAGTTCTAGAGATGAAAACGCTCATTGCGGAACTTGACCAGATAGACCGTAAGATCCTGCAGGCTCTGCAACAGGACGGCCGTATCTCCGTCGTGCAACTGGCGGAGATAGTGGGATTATCGGTCACGCCCTGCCTGCGTCGATTAAAACGGCTGGAAGCGGACGGCATCATCCGGGGTTATCGCGCCGACCTCGACCCCAAACGCGCCGGCTGCGCCTTACAAGCTTTTATCGAAGTCCGGCTCGGCGACCACGCCGAGGCAACAGTGGAGCGTTTTGAACAAGCGATCCTGCAGCGGCCGGAAGTCGTTGCCTGCTATGCCATGACGGGCAATGTCGATTTCCTGCTGCATGTGATGACCAGCGATCTCGATGCGCTCAGCGACTTCGCGACGAAGTACCTACTCCGCGTGCCGGGCGTGCGGGAATCCCATTCCAGTATCGTGTTTTCCGTTCTCAAGGAAAAAACCGGCATTCCTTTGGATACGTTGCGATAGCTCAAATCGTAGCGCGCTATCGCGGCCTGAGCGGCAGAGCAACCACCTGCTTCAGCGTATCCAGCACCACTTCGGAGCGTACTCGGGCAATCGCTTCATGGGGCAGCAGCACATCATTCACGATATAGGCGAGATCCTTCAGGCTGCCGACGACGATCTTGAGGACGTAATCGGCATCGCCCGTCAAGGCATAGGCCTCGAGAATCTCCGGACGGTCCAGCACGAGCTGCCGGAAGCTCGCGGCATTGTCAGGCGAGTGGGTTGCCATGCTGACATGGATAAGAACGAGGATCGACAGACCAAGCTTGTCGCGATCGAGAAGCGCACAATAACGCTGGATCAGGCCTGTCTCTTCCAGGGCCTGACGGCGGCGCGAAATCTGTGACGCGGATAACCCGACCCGCTGCGCCAGCTCGCCATTGGTGGCCGCCGCATTCTCCTGCAAGGCAGCAAGCAGTTTCAGATCGAAAGGATCAATTTCGTCATTTTCACGCATATCTAAATTATATCATGCACAAATCATGCATTAAAGCGCGATATGAGGGTCATTCCGCACGCACCATGCGGACCGTTAGGCGTAACTTGTTGAAGAGCCTCACTTCTTGCAGGAGTTCGCAGATGGGCCCTTTTCCCCATGACGCCGACAACGCCACGATCAGCGCCGCCAATCCGGCCGGGACAGATGGTTTTGCTTTTGTCGAATTCGCCCATCCAGACCCGGCGCAGTTATCGTCGCTGATGATCAGCATGGGATTCACCGCCGTCGCACGACACAAGGCACGGAACGTGACTCTCTGGCGCCAGGGAGATGTCTGTTACCTCGCCAATGCCGAGCCCAACTCCTTCGCATCACACTTCATCGACCGGCACGGTCCCTGTGCTGTCGGCATGGGCTGGCACATGGTCGATCCGGACTTCGCCTATGAGCGCGTCCTGAAGCTCGGCGCCAAGCCAGCGTCACTGGATCATGGAACGCTGGCAGTGGATGCACCCACTATCGAGGGCATCGGCGGGGCAGTAATCTACTTTCTGCCGGAGGATAAGAAGGCGTGGCTGGCTGATTTCGTACCATTGCCGGGTGCGGTTGAACGACCCCAAGGTGCGGGACTCTATTATCTCGATCACCTGACGCACAACGTTCAGCGTGGCCGCATGGACACCTGGTATAAATTCTACAATGAGCTCTTCAATTTTCGGCAGATCCGGTATTTCAATATCGAGGGCAAGCTGACCGGCCTAATCTCTCGCGCTCTGACCAGCCCTTGCGGCAAGATCCGTATTCCGATCAATGAATCCATCGACGACAAGAGCCAGATCGAGGAATATCTGCGTGACTACAAGGGTGAAGGCATTCAACATATCGCCTGCGGCTGTGATGACATCTATCGGACAGTTGACGCCTTGCGGAAAAACGGACTGCCCTTCATGCCCTCGCCGCCGGCAACCTATTATGAAAAGATCGCCACGCGTCTGCCTCATCATGGCGAACCGCTCGGTCGGATGAAGGACTGCGGTATTCTGATCGATGGCGAAAGCCTGGAAGACGGTGGCAATCGCTTGCTGTTGCAGATCTTTTCCGGCACGGTGTTGGGGCCGATCTTCTTTGAGTTCATTCAGCGCAAAGGTGATGAAGGTTTCGGTGAGGGAAATTTCCGCGCCTTATTTGAATCCATCGAAGAGGATCAAATACGCCGTGGCGTGCTGCAATCGCCACATGCCGCCGAATAACCGGCCTCCGGGATAAAGCGACAATTGCGGGGAGTGAAAGCCGATGGCGTTTGATTACATGTCCGGCTTTGGCAACCATGTTGAAACTGAAGCTATCCCTGGCACCTTGCCGGTCGGCCGCAATTCACCACAACGCGTCCAACACGGACTCTACGCCGAACAATTTTCCGGCTCGGCCTTTACCGCACCGCGCGGTCACAATCGTCGGTCCTGGCTCTATCGGCTGCGCCCCAGCGTCAAGCATGTCGGCCGCTTCATTGCCATCGAGACCGGCCATCTACGCTCAGCACCGGATACAGATCGAGGTGCCTTGCCGATCGGTGCCCTGCGCTGGAACCCCGTACCATTGCCCAAAACAGTACAGAGCTTTGTCACCGGCCTCCATACCATCACGACCAATGGCGATGTCACGCAACAGATCGGCATGGCGGCGCATCTGCTCCTGGCGACGGCATCCATGCAGGACAGCTATTTTCAGAATGCCGATGGCGAGATGCTGGTTGTGGCCCAAGAAGGCCGCCTGCGTTTTTGCACGGAGCTGGGCGTGATTGAAATCGATCCCGGCGAAATCTGTATTCTGCCGCGCGGTTTGACCTTTCGCGCCGAATTGCCCGCCGGACCAGTCCGTGCCTATGTCTGCGAGAATTACGGCCAACCGTTTCAACTGCCCGAACGCGGTCCGATCGGCGCCAATGGTCTCGCGAATGAACGCGACTTCCTGATGCCGGTGGCCGCCTGGGAAGATCGGGACGTGGCCAGCGAGTTGATCGTCAAATACGGTGGACAGCTTTATCGATGCGACATTGACCACTCGCCACTGGATGTCGTCGCCTGGCATGGCAATCACGCCCCGTATAAATATGACCTCCGGCGTTTCTCACCCATGAATGCCGTTCTGACCGATCACCCAGACCCGTCGATTTTCACCGTCCTCACATCCGCATCCGGCTTGCCCGGAACGGCCAATGTCGATTTCGTCATCTTCCCGGAACGCTGGTCGGTGGCGGAAGATACCTTTCGTCCGCCCTGGTATCACCGCAATATCATGTCGGAATTCATGGGCCTGATCTATGGCACCTATGATGCCAAGCCCACTGGCTTCACCCCCGGCGGTATCAGTCTTCACAACATGATGATGCCGCATGGCCCTGACGCAGAGGCTTTTGAGCGGGCCAGTACAGCAACCTTGTCACCGGCCAAACTTGCTGGCACGCTGGCCTTCATGTTCGAGACGCGCCTGGCGCAACATGTCACGCGCTATGCCGCCGAACTGGATGCCCGCCAGGACGACTATCTCGATTGCTGGCAGGGTCTGAAAAAACAATTCGACCCGCGGTAAATAGGGTCAACGGGGAGTCAGCATGAAACTTGCCAGCCTGAAAGACGGCAGCAGAGATGGCCGCCTGGTCATCGTCAGCCGCGACCTCACCTATTGTACCGATGCCCGCGAGGTTGCCTCGACTTTGCAGGCGGCACTCGATCGCTGGGATGACGTATCTCCCCGTCTGGCTGCACTGGCGGAAAGCCTCGAACATGGCGCCGTGCCACGCGATCGCTTTCATGAGCATGATTGCCTGTCACCTTTGCCCCGCGCCTATCAGTGGGCCGATGCCTCGGCCTATGTGAATCATGTTGATCTTGTGCGACGTTCCCGTGGCGAGAGCTTGCCGGAAAGCTTCTGGACAAATCCCTTGATGTATCAAGGTGGTTCCGATTGTTTTCTGGCACCGCGAGGCCCCATTGCCGTCGCTGATGCGACTTGGGGCGCCGATTTCGAAGCGGAGATCGCCGTCATCACGCGGGATGTGCCGATGGGCATATCGGCAACGGCTGCCTTGGAAAAAATCGCCCTGGTGATGCTGGTCAACGACGTCTCCTTGCGTAACCTGATCCCCACCGAGTTATCAAAAGGCTTCGGGTTCTTCCAAGCAAAGCCCTCATCCGCTTTCTCACCGGTTGCCGTCACCTTGGATGAACTCGGCACCGCCTGGCAGGAAGGCAAGCTTGATCTTGAGATCAGGACCTATCTCAACGATGCGCCTTTCGGCAAACTGCGCGCGGCCCAGGATATGACTTTTCATTTCGGTCAACTGATCGCCCATGCCGCCAAGACGCGCGATCTGTGCGCCGGCTCGATTATCGGCGCAGGCACCATATCGAACCGCGATGCCCAGGGTGGTCCCGGCAAATCAATCGCATCTGGTGGGCATGGCTATACCTGTATCGTCGAGCAGCGCATGGTGGAGACGATTTCGACCGGTACCGCCTCGACGCCCTTTCTGAATTTCGGTGATCGCGTACGGATCGAGATGTCAGGCAAGGATGGCCATTCGCTGTTCGGTGCAATCGAGCAAGACGTGGTCCAGGCCCAGGCTGGCACGTAAGCAATTGACCTGTTCTTGCGAGGTGGCGATGAGGGTATCGTCATATCGCAAGAACAGGAGATGATCGAAATAATCAGGCCGTCTCGTTGAACAACTCGCGGCCGATCAACATGCGGCGGATCTCGCTGGTCCCGGCGCCGATCTCATAGAGCTTAGCATCGCGCAATAACCTGCCAGTCGGATAATCATTGATATAGCCATTGCCGCCGAGGCATTGGATTGCTTCCAATGCCATCCAGGTTGCCTTTTCGGCACAATACAGGATAACGCCAGCGGCATCCTTACGCGTCGTCTCACCCCGATCGCAGGCTTGCGCCACCGCATAGCAATAAGCCCTGCAGGCCGAGAGCGTCGTGTACATATCCGCCAGCTTGCCCTGCATGAGCTGGAAGGTGCCGATCGGTTGACCGAACTGCTGACGCTCGTGGACGTAAGGTAGCACCGCATCCATGGCGGCCTGCATGATACCAAGCGGCCCGCCGGCAAGAACAGCACGTTCGTAATCGAGGCCGCTCATTAGTACTTTGATGCCGGCGCCTTCGTCGCGCAGGATATTTTCTTCCGGTACCTCGCAATCATCGAAAACCAGCTCACCGGTATTCGAGCCGCGCATGCCCAGCTTGTCGAGCTTCTGCGCAACTGAGAAGCCTTTGGTCTTGGTCTCGAAAATGAAAGCGGTGATGCCCTTTGTTCCGGCGGTTGCATCACTGCGCGCATACAGCACGATGACATCGGCATCCGGGCCATTGGTGATCCACATCTTGGTGCCATTGAGGATAAAGCGGTCGCCGCGTTTCTCCGCTCGCAATCGCAATGACGCGACGTCGGATCCCGACCCCGCCTCGCTCATCGCCAAGGCACCAACATGCTCACCTGATATCAGCTTTGGTAAATACTTACGCTTTTGCGCCGTGCTGCCATTCCGACGAATCTGGTTGATGCAGAGATTGGAATGCGCCCCATAGGATAGCCCAACGCTGGCAGAGGCCCGGCTGATCTCTTCCATTGCCACGACGTGGGCGAGATAACCCATGCCGCTGCCGCCAAACTCTTCTTCGACCGTGACACCGAGAAGCCCCAGCGCCCCCATCTTGCGCCAGAGATCGGCCGGAAA
>Ga0247779_1000933_pt1 | contig 15171 bp, 17 predicted proteins | sample UWRJL221509R5_FD_179925 | JGI IMG/M metagenome (GOLD analysis project Ga0247779, IMG submission 179925) | Plant litter microbial communities from Arlington Agricultural Research Station in Wisconsin, United States - UWRJ-L221-509R-5 | ecosystem: Environmental > Terrestrial > Plant litter >... | reverse complement strand
TGTTACAATGCATTCCGAGGCGATTTTTCAGGGATATCTTTCTTCAGGCTTGCAATAAACTCAGCAACAGCACCCCAATATCCTGGTTGAGTGCATGTATCGTCTGTTGCTTTGTTATGAAAACAGTGCATCAAAGAAAAGTCCGAAAATAGAACACTTACTGTGACCACCATTTTCGAACTCCATGTATTTAGCTCTCTCCAGTCCAACCTTGTATTCGCTTCCATTCGCTTTCTTCTTTTCGCCACGTTTAGCGACGGCTTCCCAAAGAGCTCTCATATGTTCTCTTGGTACAATTTCATCTTTCGCTCCACTGAGCATGAGAATAGGTGTAGTTGCGGGGATGAGGGGGATCTTTGATGCGGAGTCCCATTTTTGATGACACAGGAAGGAGAATGGGCCCAACACAGGTAAGGCATGGGGAACCAGGCTAGGCAGAGAGGTAAATGTGTTCTCTAGGACAAGCGCTGATATCTAGTTCAAGATTGAAAAATTTGTTATTTCCAGTAAATATCTTGAAGAATGGACAAACCTTGTCGGGATTCCTGCTAGCAAGGTCAATAGAGACTGCGCCGCCTATGGATTGGCCATAAAGGATCTGAAAATGACTGAGATGGTTCAACATTATGCGAGCGATAAATTTGCGACGCACGATGGGAGTGTTTTTAAAAGTGGGATGTGTGGTCAAATAGTCCAAGCCAGTCTGGGCGTCTATCCGTAGACCTACAAAAGGAAGTATAAGAGAGTTGTGTAAACTCTGCGACAGCATGAGACTTACCCTTTTCTGATGGTGTTCCTTCCGAGAGGCCGTAACTGAAGAATACGCGTAAATGCATAATCCATGGTCGCTGTGGGAGTCATAACGCACCCTCGATAGCACATCATGAGGACATTGCAGCGCATTCGTCTGAAGAAGATGCCCGCTAAGGGGATGCGATGGCCCAAATTTCCGCCATTCCCGTGGAACATAACTACTGTTGGACGAGTCGCTGCAAACTAAATATGGCGGGTTAATTGGACGTGTCTTGGACTGTTAGCAGCTGCATAACACACCTCATCGTCCGTTACATTGGCCGGGATATCCATATACGTTGCTCCATGCTCAAATTCCTTCTTTTGCGGAAGTAGGTAGCACTTCAAGGTAACATCATCGGAAGTCTTGAGCTCCAAATCTTCGTATGGCAGCTCGAAATCGGACGGTACAGCAACATCTAAGCTTGTTCAGACTGTGGCGTTTGAATGCCCAGGAAAGTTTCTCGTACCTATCCGTGACCCAGGAGGAAATGCTGACGGATATATCAAGTAGTTTTGGCCATAGTATATGAGACCTACGCCTTAAATAATAACATTAAACCATCAGCATTACTGCATCCCGCTCTATTTCACGTGTCGCGACGTACCTAATGTCGACAAGGTCGCCGCAGTTGCTGCAGCCCCCTATAGCATGGTCAGACCAGCTTACATATAATATAATAGGGCTATTGCACCTTTGCGAAAGTCTCTAGAGAAGGAATAATACCGGACATGAAGGATAACTGCAGGACGATGTCATTTCACCAGGAAGTTGGCAACTTGTCGAGTCCTCCCGGATCCCAGCTTGGCTTTGTTTGGCAATAGCCCCTGTCTCCAATGATAGAAAAGCTTCTGTAACATGCGTTTTTTATTTTAAAGAACCGTCAAGACGCTCCATAATTTTTAGAAGCATAGATCCACTCCATATCCTCTTTTTTAGATGCTAGTACCGCTCATTCTCACGAAAGAGGAGGGAGAGGATAGTTAACGCCCAAGGCCGGACCCCGGCGCCCCGGAGCCGTAACGGGTAGTAAATTAGCTGATGTAATCATCTGGTAAGGGGAGCAGTACTTCGGCCCAAGAACATCGCTGCTTTGCCTTTACTTATATCTCACCATCTCTTTGATCCTCGTTTATCTTTAAATTTATTAAGCAGATGGCTCTTCCAAAGGTATGTGGATTATGCGCCTGCAATGTATGCTGGACTAACTTGTTCGTTATCGATTACAGCGAATTATCAAGGTCGATATATTCTCTTGCTTTAGCAATCAAAGGCGACCATCTCACAAACGCGTATCATATTCCAGGAAACGGAGCGTCTAGTCGCAGATCCTGCACCAGGAATATCAGCTTTACCGCACGAGGATAATTTGAGATACTTTGATGTAATCATTGAGGGTCCAGGAGGAAGTCCTTTCCAAAGTGTGTTTTACACTTTTGAAGATCGCTGGCTTTCAATGCTGAATGTGCACGCTTAAAGACGGAAAATTTAAGCTAGAACTTTTTCTTCCGGAAGAATACCCTATGGCCCCTCCAAAGGTGAGGTTCCTGACGAAGATCTATCACCCCAATATCGGTGAGTTTTCCCCTTTGTGGTTACACCCGCGCTCCATCTCTAACAAGAATATAGATAAACTCGGTCGGATATGCTTAGATATCTTGAAAGGTACGTTGTACGTTATGGATATTTCCTATTTCCCATTCATTCTCTTTCCAGATAAATGGTCTCCTGCCCTCCAAATCCGAACGGTCCTCCTTTCGGTACAAGCGTTACTCTCCGCTCCCAATCCCGACGATCCCCTTGCCACTGATGTCGCCAAACATTACAAAGAAGACGAAAAGGATGCACAGAGAGTGAGCCAGGAGTGGACTCAGAAATATGCCATATGAGGTAGATGGTCGGCCCCGAACCATGGTGGTTTCTAAGATCAAGAATAAGGAGTTCGCTATTGGTTTGATCTCTGTGCTTTGTTAATGACGACAATTATTCATTCCGTTAGTTTCATGTTCGCTGTATAGATTACGCAACAAAGTCAATGTTTGTAAAACCAACTATTATTTCCATTACACTCGACTACGCATCGAGTTTTCAATTCCATGTCTAGATTTCTGTGAGTCGGGCCGAGGATGCCAATCCATATATCTAAGATCAAATAAGGAAATGGCAGGTCTTGACTTCAAACCTCTTCAAACAGCCATCTGCAACAGGCACTCACATGCAGTTTCTCAACCACGATGTTCTGTACCAGATTATTGACGAGATAAGTTATACCTACAGTGACAAAGAGCGTCAGGCCGCCCTTCGCAGTCTATCCCTCGTCTGTCGTGGAGTCTACGAGGGCACCAAGCCAGCTTTATTTGCTAGCGTGCGATGGCCTCATCCAGACAAACATGATGAAGGGTCAGGGCTTCATTTCTTCCCGGATGAGTTACTGAGATACTTCAAGTGAGTGGTGGATGCATCCTCTGCGTCGATTGCTTTCAAGATCTGGATTACGAATCTCGTCCTGCCAAACAGGTATTTCCATCTCGATTGGCCCGACCACTGGCCCGATTGCTCACCTCCACTATGGGGAACCTTGCATACAGGCACACTACATTCGGGAATATACAATCCACTGCACCTGGATAAACTCGAAGTAGCACTCGCCAAAATGTCGAATATACATACTTTCCAAATGACATGTCCATTCTATCCACCAACTACACTTCTTCGAGCACTTGTGGGCTGTTCAAATATAAAAGATCTGAGGATCACCGATACTCCTTTCAACCAAGGCCTCCTACCAAATACACTTCCCCCTAATTTCAACCTAGAGCGCTTCACATTCATGCCCGTGGGTGAAGCGAGTCGCGTTGGAGAAGGTCCGCACGACAAGAAATACCATGATCTTAGCTATTATACTCGCGAATACAGAAAGCGATACTGGAACGACAGTCGCGGAGAGTTCTCCGCTCGATCACTGCCAGGATGGTCAGCACGGCATCTCTTCTCCCTGACGCGGACGGATTCACTAAAATACATGCAAATATCAGGAAAATACTGCGCTTTATCCGACTTCACTGGCTTGTGGTGGGTAAATCTCGAGACGCTCGTTCTGACGGGCCCAGAACCTGCTGTGCACGAAGTCGTTCTCTTTTCCGATGTTGTGCGCCAGATGCCTAAACTGCAGGATTTACGCGTGTTGTTCTCCGAGAACGCAGGCTCGGTGATCACCAATGCGCCATCTTTCCATCTTGCACCCTGGGGCCGTAATTCTCTCAACCCACTAAAGCCTTCGCCAGATCTTGTTCTAGGACAAATAAAACATCTGGCGGTGTCCACAATGTGCAATATTGATAGGACCTTTGATTGCGTGTTGTCTTTGGAGAGGTTAGCCTGTCTAGCCATTATCAATCATCCTAGACTTCCTGTTGCGTTGTCCATATGGCGTATCCGCGATATGTTTGATAACATGAAAGCAAATGGTAGCGGACGTAGCTTGAAGGTCCTCAGATTGATGATGGAGGATGCTCTAGAGTTTTCGCTATTTGAGGAACTTCACGAAGCGTGTCCTTCGTTAGAGGTTCTTGAAGTAGAGCGATGCGGCTACCGTGAGGGTGATGTGGGCTTTGAATGGGTGAGCACGGATTTTTTATGAAAGATTTCCATCTAACTTTGTACTGCGAGTACAGACGGACTACGGAGATGCATTCGAAAATTATAAGCATCTTCGTCAGCTTCGTATTGGCATTCCCTTCGAGCCTTGTGATGAGCACGAAAACGACCCCGCCGAGTTTCTACGCGCAGACCGACGCGATTGTGGGATTTACATTGCCGCGAGAGTGCCTTCCCTCAAACGCATTGGGTTCGAATATCGCTCGCGGGCAAGTGGACAAAGCCATTACGAGGACCGTTGGCTTGACTTTGATATCGAACGTCACGCGGATGGGATGGTCACTTTACATGAGTTGCCTCTATCTTGGTACCCCTTTCCAGATGTATGGGAGCCAGTTGAGTGGCACCAGTGATCTTTTTTTCATCTATGATAAAGGAAATGCATCATGTACTGTACTTGATATCACTATGGGACTTTTATTGGGTATAATCAAGGATGTCAAAGTTACTCTGATACGATCATGTCGTCATGTATGAATTTTTGCGTAGGATACAAGTGATAACTTTATCGACGGCTATGATACTTGATCATTGATGATTCAGAACAAAATGAAGACGCTAAGTATGACTGAATTGCTGAGGTACATTTCCTCTTGCAAACCCACATCAAAAGTTCTTCGCAAATTGCAGGACCTTTGGTAGAACACCAGAGGCTTCTGAATTTGGAATAGTAAACAACAGGACCTCTTCTGCAAATTCCAGCTCCAGCCAGAGTTGAGTGGTTCGACATTAAACACATCCCGAATGGCTGGATTAGGTCGACTAGCGATGAGAACAAAGAGGGGTACTATAAGCCTTTGCAATGCTGATTGCAATATGTCCAAGATGTATGCTTGTGCCCTGGTTCGCCGCATTCGTCCAATCCATCTATAATAACGAACCTCGGTCGCGAAAGGAGGCTCTGTCGACCACCTTCATTCTGGGCCAGCTCGTTCATGGGTCTCACAACCAAAGCATCCAATTGAACCTCCAGCGATCGAGACAGAATCCATGGGTCATGTTAGATAATCTTCTCGACTCGATCCCGTATTTCTGGAATAGATATGGCGAGCTGATATACGAGGGTCTTTAGCAGCAGGACCTAGTCGTTGCGTGTGGGTGTATTGCGAGAAAAAAAAAAGCTTGCCGCAAGAAGCATCTCTTTATGACAAAGTTCTGCTATTGTCTGTGCAATCACCGATTTGCCTGCTCCCGCTGGGCCGTACAGCCAGATTATCAAGCATACTTTGGCTGCGTTTGTGACCCAATTCATAATCTTGCCCAACGCTGCTATGCGCGTTCGTGGGTGACATTTTGCTGGGTCGTATCGCTCTGAGGAATTGTGGAAGGCGCCTGTCGCGATGCGTTTCTACAAAGCATGAAGACCTTGGCAACAGTTAGGTATACCACTATAGACTCCATACCACACACCTATTACTGCGATATTTGTCGTATTATGTATAGCTGTGGAGGTTCCCACTGTCACAAGTGTATTTTGAGTATCCCGAAGCTTGAAGAACAAGACGACTGCATGAGACTAGTAAAAACGCCATTTTCCGCGGTGGTCGAGACTTAGAGAGACAAAAATGTATCCAGGACGGTTCTTAAAAATGAAAAGACATTGTCGTCATGGATGAAGCGAAAAAACGGGTGTAACTCACGGCATCAAAACTTGCATCGCCTGCATCATACTGCCTCTCCTTTCCCACGTTGTATTTGTCTAGAAATGTCAATTTATTACAAGTACCTCTCCGTTGTTATTGCGCCTTAGACACATTCAGGGCCTATCATTACTTACTCGGACTTTAGCAGAGGAACTGGAAGGCCCAAAAGACTCGAAGAAACAAGAAAACTAAACGTCGGCAGCGCGAACCCGAAATAGCCAGATCAACGGTCTCATTTGTCACGGGCAGCATCTTTGAGCAGGCAGCTCACAGACAGCACCACATTTCTCTTCTCCACTCTCATTGGAATGGCGTCGAATTTTCCTCCTCAGCTCCAGCTTTCTCTACAGCCCAATACTACAAACTTCAAGAGGTCTTTTGAGCAATTCGGCGTCGATGTTGAGAGCCCTGTTGGTTCAGCAGACGCTGGAGGAAGTGGGAGCAATGGGAACGATCGAAACAAACGAGCTCGAAGCTCTAGCAGCTTCTCAGAAGGCAGCGAGTCTACTGGATCATCTACGATGGCCTCAGGATCTGGTTCAAGTTCGAGTTCTCTGAGTTTTTCCAGAGAAGAAACCGGGACATCGAGTGGGCATCCTATCGTCGTTCTGGACGCTACAATGCCGCTTGCACCACCAAGGCTGCCCACACCTCTGATTGAAGACATTGACATGGCAGACTACGTGGAAAACCCTCAAGAGAGTATGCCCTCTGTGAATACAGTTCAAGAACAACGACCTCTGCAGACTGCAGATAGCTACAGATTATCACTGGAAAGGTTCCACGCCTTTGAATCTGAAATGTCTCTATTGCGTCAATCACCGCCTTCTGCTGTATCTGCCGTACGGCTGCCCACCCCTCCACCAACTTTACCTCCAATTAGCATATCGACAAGTCCGTCGCACACAGCCATTCCTATTTTCCAGACGCAAACAGAACCCTTTTCAGATAATATTTTTGCACGTCTTGAAAGCCCAAGTACACATTTACTTGGCTCAGTCGAAGATGTCAACAACAATATACGCGAAGAACAAAGCACCGAGGAAGCGCCTGTCCTTGGCTTCCAAAATAGCAAGTGTTGTTCTCTTGCGATGTTGATGCACTTCTGATTTTTTTTGACAGTGCTTTATCGATTACAACATCATGTACCACCACAAGATATTCATTACGGGACTGTAAGGGTTGAACAAGATAGAGGATATGATATGGCAACTGGATTTCGAGATCATCTTAATTCTGCCCTTGAGCGCCTACGATCCGCATCACCGCTGGCAGTATCAATGGGCGTTACAGGGTCATCTTTGGGGTCAGAGGAAGAGGATGAAGAAGAAGAATCTGAAATCCCTAACCAGAACCTAGATGCGCAGCCTCCTACACTACCCCCGATTCCTTCAGTTGTTGCCGACACCGAGGATGACGATTGGAACGACCGAGTGGCGTTTCTCGGCAACAATGACACGGAATCACCAGCTGCCACTTCAGGTTCTGCTAGTCCATCTACGACTACAACTCGGTCAGGACAATGGCGACGACCTGTTCTCAGTCTTAACAGAAGAGCAACATCCCTTGCAAACCCTAGCTTAAGAGATCATCCTCTTCCCTCCCCGCTGCTAAGAGACTTGCATGATTGGATGGATGAACGCGAACGTCACAGCATTGCATCCTCTTTGTGGATGTCTGCGACAGATGGTCAGATGGGCAGTCGTGGGGAGCCCGAGCCATCAGATACTAGAAATAGTTCACAAGATGCTAATCCAAATTCAAGTTCATACGCTGGCTCGTCGGCACCCGGGGGAGAATGGGATCCTCTTAGTTTCTTCTCTGCCGAACAGGCCACAACTCTCGCATCATCGTCCTCAACAACAGTTAGATCATCTTCGGCGTCTACCACAGTGCAGCGCAACCAGGAAGAGCATCTTATTGACCAAGGCGCTAATGACACTTTCTCTGAAACAACCTCTTCTACTTCTTCTTCGCCCTCTTCGTCATCTCTATTCGCGACCCCAACATCAGTATTTCACTCCCGGAACCTTGCGGACCAGGAAGCTGTGAGGAGTTTGGATCATGGGGTTGGCACGGGGTTAGGGTTTAGTGGACCTCCACGAATGTTAAATCTCAGGCCACATCTTAACGAGAGGATAGTCAGGTATCCTACTGTCGTTACCCATAATCTCGCGTATGCAGCAGCTGGATCCCGCGGTGAGGGTAGCCCCAATGCAAGCGCGGCGTTGTTTGAAAATAATCCCATCGGAGATAATGATCGTTCATCAAGGCGGTAAGTCACTTTCCAAGTTCCCCTTTGGCACGTCTCCCCGTTATCAAACTTTTCATTGATGCTCTTGTTTTTAGACCGTCTTTACCAAGGTTTTCGTCGCAGGACCTAAGTCGTCCGTTCTGGCCCGATATTGATGTAATGTTCGATGCGAGTGGGAATTCAACTCAGCATCGTGAAAATTCCCCGACGGCGTCTCCGACTACAAATATAAATCGGGGAGGCGGTGAAGGTTCTTTATTTCATGATTACATGCGTCAGTGGCTTCCTTCTCCGGCGCTAGACTCGGATTTACGTGGTTTACACCGACGTTACCCTTGGACAGAACGCGAACCAGAGACGCCTGACGGACCGCCTTATTTACCACATCACCCCGCACTTCCTCTGAGAGTGCGTCCTTCGCATATGCAACCTCGTCCGGGAACGTCGACGTCATTGGTGGCGGAAAGTGCAGTAGAAGCGAGACGACGTGCGGATTATGTAGACCTACAACGCTCAAGCCATCTTGCACGTGGTGAAATTCCCGGAGAATCTACGCTGGAATCTATCAACCGAACTACCGTTCGCAATCTTGCAGAGCTTGAGGCATACCGAAGACAGTCTCAAAACCTAGAGGAACTTTTCGAGCGGGGAGTAGACGAACCTTCACTAAGACCCAGCGAAAGGAATCCATACAGATATCCTCTTGAGAGGAGCTCTCACATCCAAGCTCACCAGGGTTCGCGTACTAGTAGTGGACCTATGAATTATGTCTCATCGTCTGCAGTTGACCCTCCAACACCAGGTTCTGCCGTTTTTCCAAGGAGAACTTTGCATAGGACATACAGTGGGGCTTTTTCACCCCTCAATCTTGCAGATATTACCACCGGCAGGACTGAATTGAACAGCCCAACTGGTGAAGAAATGTTCAATTTTCCAGCTGAGCATGCCGCCAACAGATCTTTTAGGCGCGACACACAGAACACCGGCACTACAAGTAATATTTCCACGGTTCCCACCAGAAATTCTTGGCATGGTATCCCCCAGGGATCTCGAGAGGCTTCAAGGGAGACGACGAACGCCAGATATTTCTTGGATCGGTTGTCCAGGCCAAGTAACGTAATGGATATGGAAGGCGTCATCAACACTTCGTCTGCTGAACCAAGACGACACACCTTAAGTTCTACTCATCTCGTTGGAAGGGGATCAATCAGTGAACACTTTAGCTATCTTGACGGAAATCCTGAAAATATGCGGGTGACTCCTAGCGACGCGCCTTCTCTTCCTTCTCCTGACCTTGGTGGAACTTTTGACGCCGAGCGTCAAGCACAAGCCATTACGTCCGCTGCGAGAAACGCACAACTCAACCCTCTTCAAAATTTCCATGACTTGAATGCCCCACAACTCAATGTAGGAACCGTTAATACTTTACACGCAGGTGGACCTCCAGCCCCTATCAATACTCTTACCCACCAGCAGCTGCACAATCGTCGGGAAATCTCTGGCAACCAGACTGGACCTTCAGAAGTTAGACGTCGGCTGCACGCGGAGTATTTTGGCCTCAGCTCACCCATCGAAAACGAGGAAACGAATGGAAGAGAAAGGGATGAACAAAGAGACTTGCGAAACAGTTCATTAGTAACAGACGGTACACATTCTGGTACAACATTTGACTCAAGCCCGTTGTCTACATACAACATGCGTATGCAGCAAAACCTTTTATCCGGATCTACTCAAGCAAGGACAGTTCGTGAACAAATGGCCTACGAGCAGCACCAGGCTCGAATGGCCCGACAAAATTATACAAGTGTAACGTCTTCGAATAATGGCGGCCCTATTGTGATAGACCCAGAAGCATTCAGACCCGGTCCTTTCAGGAACACCGTGCAACACCTGCATGACCGCAGCCGCCAACAAAACCAGCGCATGTCTTCCAATCACCAGGAACCTTCGAACCCTCCCACAATACCGCCTCTTCCCTTCGAAAGTGACGCACCTGTTGGGCTTAGGTCTCTGACGCCACCTCGGATTCCTCTGGGAACACCAGAAGCTATATTAATACGTTCCGTGGCCAATCGTGGGATCACTTCCTTTGCATCTGCTAGAGCTGCTTCGATGAATGAAAATCGTCGTCGTCAACAAGATGAAATGCAATCGATTATGGCCTCCAGACAGGCTAGGGCGCTAGGCGCTTCTGCAAGACTCGCAGAGCCTACATCATCTCAAATGGGAATCAGTGGCGACAGACGGACCCGTACTGAACGTGTTCATCCCGATGGAACCAATCTCTTGCGTCCACAATACGATATGGTGCAACGGTTGCAGCAAGTGCCAGGCCACGGACACCCACAGAATGCGAGCACTCTGGCTCGTAGGCTGGATGTTTTTGCACCATGGGAAGTGTACAATCATGGACCTTTGCGTGCTAATGATGGACCTCCGCGCGATGCTACGGCACAAAATTCAGCAAGAGCACGTCGAGGACGTCTCTCACGTATAACGCCCGAAGCCTTTTCTTTGAGAGGAAATAGGGCAGCAAGAGCTATGGGAGATTTCATAGTATGTTTTATTATTTTAATATTTTAAATTACTATTTCCGAACAGGACTAACGCTTATCAAACTTCAGCGCGATGAAGATTTTGACGGCTCGTACGAGGGCTTGGTGTCTCTTACACAAATCATAGGAGATGCTAAACCGAAATCCACTCCTTCTGAAATCCTTGAGAAGATGGAAAAGGCTCAGTATAAAGACTGGGCTACTGCGGACAGTGATAAAAGGTGTCCTATTTGTTTGGACGACGTGCGTGATTTGCTATGCCGTCATTGTCTTGGTTTAATCTTTCTTTCCAGTACGGACCAACAGACACTGTCCTCAAACTCAGTAATTGTTCCCACTGGTTGCACCAAGATTGTTTACAGGTAAGAAACTAGTAGATATCTGCTGTCTTCCGCGTTTTTTTAAACATAGTTTCCACAATCTTAGCAATGGCTTCAAACGGCTAACACATGTCCTGTGTGTCGCAAATCTGTGATATCGTCCCCTACAACGCATTCCCGTGGCCTTTACAGTCGTCACCATCATATACAGTTTAGGAGGTCGCCTCAAAATGCTAGACGTGGTCCTCCTGGTCCTCCTAGGCCAGGATCTGGTGCTACTCCGGACTCTAATGCAAATAACACCCAACTTCCTGGCAACGAAGACAACAGCTCTCATGATGCGCCTTGGAGGCGGCCGAGTTAATTCATACCAATCCAATCATAACCCTTCCGTTAAATTCATCTTGATACATGTACTAACCTTGTCACACTATCGTTTAAAGACTCGTTTTTCCCCTGTCAATATTTGCTCTCTGTATGCCTGTATATTTTCTTTTATTCTCATCATTGGTCCGCTACTGTATATATCACATATCGCTCATTATGTTTCCTCTCTTGTTCACACACATATCTCCTTCGCTTCCTCCTCGTCAGTTCTTGCTCATCGTCTATATCGCATATTTCTACCACATTCACCCGCATGTCTACGATATTTGTTCATTTGTTGGAGCTATTCAAATTGAAATCTAGACTTTTTTTGCTTCAAAGTATAACGAGGCTTCTCATCTGCAGTTTTCTATATGCTGTGTGGTCGTAAATATGATGAATTTCAAGAAATACACTAATTTACAAAGTTATTAAGCCTGGAGAGTGCACGATACATTATTGTAGTAGGTTGCTATAAATGAATCTACAATAATGAGTGATGATTAGTAAAGAAGGTGATGTTGACCATATTAACAGAGAGCCCCAAGATCCCTAAAAAGTGCGAAAGCCTTTGCAAAACTTTCATGAAGTTAGTCGTATAACTTCATAGTCTCCTCCAATGCATCCATATCGAACGAAATATCCCCAAATGATGAATCTCCATCACCGTCGGATGGTTCTGGAAGAGGCGAGGAGTCGGGTAAATTCGCAGGTGCATGCTGAGAAGTTGTCGCTGAGGCTGATTTGGAAAGAGCCTCGGAGGAACTTCCGCTAGAGGTACATGAGGTTACTGATGACGGTAGTGATAAAGTGATTGAATAACTAGGACGTATGGAGTTGTTAGAGAATGTCGAACAGTTGGTACTTCCACGATGCACTAGTTGCATGTCGGTACCTTGTGGATTAGTCTGACGAGCACTTATCGGCGTTGAGCCTCTACTTGTTGGAGTAACAACAGCCCTAGGGGCCGCGGCTATTATCTGAGGAACCGGCTGCGATGCAGGTTGAGGTTGAGAAGCAGATATTAATGGTGGTTTGAACCCTTTTTGCTTTGAAGGCAATGGTCCGGATTTACCGAAAGATGACCCTAGGCCTGAGGAGGGGAGGGTATGTGCGCGTCGCATTCCTAGAACAGGTGGGCGCGAAGACTGACTGGCGCTAGGCGTCGAAGAAGGAGCAATTGGCTGCGGTTGCTGCGCCTTTGGCTGAAAATTGGGTTTCGGTATGGCATGGGTGGGCGTCTGCGCGATATTTATTGATACACGGGAGTCTGTTATCGACCGCTTTTGAGAATTTGTGTAGTTCTTCAGTTTATTCGCCAGTGAAGCAGATGCAGGAGAACAAGGAACTGGAGTAGAATGCGAGGTTGGGGGCGTAGACGATAGTTTTGATTGAGACTGGGATTGTTGTTGCAGCAGCAGGGGATGTAATTTGGGTACAGGTTCGGGGTTCGAGGAAGGAATGTTTTTCTCAGGGAGGCGATGTGAGGAAGACAAAGTTGTATATTTGTGCCTCGATGAATCTCCAATGGACATACCTGCACCATAAGTTTTGGTAACTGGAACGGGTGGTGGTGGCATTTTAATCTGTGAAACGGTTCGTTGAGGCGGAGGGCGCTTCCCGGAGCCTTCAGGCGCTATCCTGGTGTTGCTTATTTCTCCCGTAACTGTATCCATGGGACTTGTCTCTTCGTCAAGATTAGAGGTGCTTGCATATTGGGATTCAACGCGTGCGGACATGGGTATGCCTGAGACAGGACGCTTGATGGATAAATTTGGATCTGGAGTACTAGCAACATTGTCTCCGAGTTGTGCTTTTGCCTTTCCTTTCTTTTTATCTGCTAAAATTTCTGACTCCGACTGCCTGATGTCTGAGCCTTCCAATCTACTCTTCTTCACTCTAGATGCAAGTGACTCCAGTTCAGCACTAGTTCCAGCAGCGCTTGCAACCCGAGGTCTTTTCCTGGGTGGCTTGGTAATTCTCCCAGATGTGACTACTCCTCCGACACTATGACGCGGTTTAACGCCAACATTTTGGTCGAGATGAGCTGATACACCTTTCAAGAGGTCCATGAATTGAGAGGGGTTTGTCTTGTCGAAGAAAGGTAACGAAAGAGGTGGTGGTTCAAGGTTGGGTGTGTCTGGTCCAGCTGACGTTGCTCGCAGTTTTGTATCCGAGTATCGAGGTCGATGTGGTCGTGCGGAAGACGGAGGTTTATGGGACACCGGTACTGGCTTCGTCGGTGAACTATCATTGTCAACCGTTGCGAGTCGCGAAAAGCCTGGAATTTGGTCAAAAGAATCTTGCCGCTGCCATCCTTTGGATCGATGCGTCCAACAAATCGATATTTAACAAAACAGAAAAATAAGACCTTTTTGAATTAAACTGCATACCTTTGGATGACCCAGCTGCATCTCTGGCTAGTGCTCGGTCATTTTGACTTGACTTTAACAGCTGGTTGAGTGCATGGCACGTCGATTGGGAACTTTGCCAGCTGACGAAGTCGGTTCCAGTATCATTCTCTTCATCTGATCATGAATTGAGGTTATAAAACATTTTAAAAACAAGGAATCTCGAACCTGAGTCCATAACATAGTCCATCTTCCTTCCGTCCAAAAGAGGTCGGCGCTTGGATTTGGATTTGTGGTCAGATTCGAGTTGTTTGCTTCTTTATAGGGCAGTCTTCTCCTTTCTTTCACTGTGCTATTCGGTTGACTTAGAGCAGGATTAGGTGCTTTCGTATAAAGCCACATAACAATGGCAGTGTAAGGGGAGTCAGTGCTAGTGACCTATCATCATCCTCAATTTCCAATTGAATTTGCGGGCACGTGATATGAAAGACGCGCCGCGTCGGTCTCGGTGGTAGCTGGCTGGTCTAAGGAACAAGGCACAGGTTCGAGAACTCCAGATAAAGTAGCTGGCAGAAAAATATACAGCCTTAATTTTATTGATTAATCTTTAACCGGTATATTCTATAGCTCCAAAACTTTGAGACTCATGGAAGAAATTTAACCGGCCAAGATTACGATTCTTGGTGGCCTACTTCTTGCTTCTACATTATCATTATTTTGAGAATTTATATTCTGTACCATATAGTAAATTGCCTGTCCCGAGATACTTGAATTTCTCACTGAATTTGACTACGAGTTTTTTCCAGGCTCCCTCGGACCTTCCTGAATAGAATAATCTTCTTTCACATGTGAATGGGTGCTTCCCAGAGCAAAGTTCAGTGGGCTCATAGATCCTTTATGAGTCACTTGACTTGGAGTGATAGCCTCAAGTGATCTTCCTTTCCCAACGCGATACACAATGAGCAGCGGTGAAATGACCTTTGCTCTCCGTTAGATTGAATGGAAAAGTGTAGGAACGCTTTATAAGAACATACAGAGATATGTGGGAGAATGAAAAGGGGGAATACGGACCAGATTCCATATTCCGGAAACGTGGTTATTATTCCAACTATGCCCACCAATATGATCAGTGCACATGATTCAGTGCACATAGTTATAATTTTCGTATAAGGTGACACTCGTTTCATGTCCGGCCCGAGCAATTTGGAAATTCGAGCTTGTTGGTATAAGAT
>Ga0247779_1000932_pt1 | contig 15177 bp, 11 predicted proteins | sample UWRJL221509R5_FD_179925 | JGI IMG/M metagenome (GOLD analysis project Ga0247779, IMG submission 179925) | Plant litter microbial communities from Arlington Agricultural Research Station in Wisconsin, United States - UWRJ-L221-509R-5 | ecosystem: Environmental > Terrestrial > Plant litter >... | reverse complement strand
GCGGCGGCCATCACCTCGACCATCGACGGCAGCGCCGTACAATCTTCGCTCGGCGCCGCCAGCAACGGCTTCTCGGTCGATCTCACGGCTATCCTAGGCGCTACCTACCAGCTCGGCGGCGTCACGTTCGGGGCCAGCATTCAGATCCCATCGCTGCACCTTTTTGGCAATTACGTGGCGACTCTGCATCAGATGTTGGAGGCGGAGACGGGCTCTGCCGCAACGATGGCGCGCGGCTCGGGCAGCTTTCGCGCCAAGCCACCGGTGCGCATTGCCGTGGGCGTAGGCAAGGCGTTCGAGCGACTCACCCTCGAAGCCGATGCCTCGTTCAACTTTGGCTATCGGGAAGGCTTGGCCAGCACGATGCAAGTGGACAGTACCTCGACGGTCGATAACGCGCTCACGACCTCGAGCTTCCAGGCGACTTACACCGAGCGCATGCACCCGACCCTGAACGCCGCCATCGGCGGCGAGTACTTCATGTCTCCGCGCCTGAGCGTGCTCGGCGGCCTGTGGACGAATTTGAGCCCGTTCGCACCGCTTGTGCCAGAACCTGCCCCGTCCCTGGGAAACCTGGTGCAAGGGCGCGCTCACCGGCTCGGACTCTCTTTCGGGCTGGGCTCTTATGGGGACGGCGGTGAGCTCTTGTTCGGCACTCAGCTAGGTTATGGGTGGGGGCAAACGATCGTCGCCAACCTCTACTCGGTGCCGAACGATTGGAGCGTCGTCAGCTCGAGCAACTTCTCTGCACTGTTCATCCTCGCCGGCTCGACCAACCTGCGTGCGATCAAGAACGCAATCGAAGGCGTCGGCAAAGTGCTCACGCCGGAGCCTGCACCAGCGCCGACCACTCCTGCTCCGTCCAAGTAACTCCATCCAAGCGGGTGTTCCCGTGTGCGCGTTTTGCGCTTGGCATTTCCGCGTTGCTGCGCACTCGGATCGTGTATCATCAGGGGCGGAAATGCTGGGTAAGTCCTTCGGTTCGGCGGTGGCGGTGGCGGTCCTGGGTTGCGCTTCGGGGCCGGTCAAGCTGGTCGGGTACCAGGTACCCCAACGGCAGCAGGTGGCGATTGTGATCGACATCAGCGAGCAGGTGAACCAAGCCGATGACAGCGGGGCCGTCGCTACGTTGGCCGAGACGGTTGCGAGTCGCTTGAAGGAAAACGGCATCGACAGCCAGCTGTACGCTTCCAAGTACGATCACCCAAAACCGCCGCGAGTCGACATCTTCGTCAGCAATTGGCGCGGAACGCCGACCCTCTCGCATTTGGGTGCCGTGGTGGGTCCGTTGGGCCTAGATGCCTGGAACAAGATCGTGGTCGATTGCAAGGTGACCTTGCCGGGCCAGGACAAGGTCGCCTTTTCTCAACATTTCGAGCACACCAGTTTGGCTATGACTGGCAGCACGGACCAGGACCTCGCTGCAGCCGAAAGCGTCGGAGACGCGATCGTCAATGCGATATTGAAGCGTTGAAGCGCGTGATGTCGCGCAAGCGTTATTTCCGGCGCGGCTTCAGGGCAGCACGGGCACGACGAAGGTGCTGATGCTTTGCGCTTTCGCCGTGACGTTCGCGAACGAGCCTGCGCTCGGCGCGCTGCCCAGATTGGCGAGGTCTTCGCTGGCAGAGGTGCGGTAGCTAGTCACGCTGCCTAGCTTGCCGGAATCGAGCTCGATTGCGAACGTCGTATCCTCCGACCCGCGGTTGATGGCGACCAGCGTGAGCTCGCTGCCCTCGGCGTTCTTGAAGGCTGCCAGCAGCAGGTCTTTGTTCACGTTGCTCGGGGCCTCCACGCGCGTGAATCCGGGACGAATGAAGCGACTGAAGTGTGCGATGGCCCACAGGCTCTTGTTCGGCACGCCGGCGCTATCGACCAAGTCGTCGTACCACCAGTGAACGTAGGCACTGGTGCTGGCTACGGTCAGATCGGCTTGGATCAGTCCCGCCAAGAGCAGTGCGGTCGCGAGCGGGGCCGTCTGGAAGGCGCTCGTGTTCCATTCCGTCACCCACACCTTTTTGCCGGCCGCCAAGGACTTGTTGAGCGGCTTGGGCGTGTAGGTGGCGGCGTTCCCGGGCAGAAAGTCGTAATGATGAACGCCCACGATGCCGATCATCGGAGCGATTTCGGTGTCTGCGAGGCTCGGCAAGATCAGGTTTTCGTTGAACGCCGTAATTTCGGGCGCCAAGATCGTGAAGTCGGGCAGCGAGCTGAATACGCCCTTCTTATCGAACTCGCGCTTGAGCACGGTGAGGAAGTTGTGAATCTGCGTCGCCGACCAGCGCGCGGACTCGTAATTGGGCAGGAAATCGGGCTCATTTTGCAGCGAAAGTGCCGACAGCGGCGCGCCCATGTTGCTCGCGAAGCCAAGCACGTAGTCAGCGAGCACATCGGCGTAGTCCTGGTAGTGCGCCGGATCCAGGTAGCCACCCACCTCGGGCGCATTCACGTAGTCGGCGACGCCCAGCTTCCAGCGCGAGGTGTCGTTGTTCGGTGGCGTCCAGGGCGTGCTGAAGAAGGTTGCCACCTGGTAGTCTGGATTGCGATTGAGAGTGCTGATCAGGTTGCGCGTTGCGACCAAATCCCAATTGCCCCAGTTCAGGTTGAATACCTTGTACGTGTCCGGCTCCGTGCCGGCGATCGTAAAGTCGTAGTTGCCGCCGCCCATGAAGTTGTCGTTGTAAGCGGGACTTTCGCGAAACGGGATGCGGTTGCGCAGGATCGATAGCCCCGCTCCCTTGCTGACGCTGAAAAAGGCGTCCAAGCGCTCGGCGGGGGGAATGACGTTCCAGGCCGTGGCCACGCCGAAGCCGTCGATCTTTTGACGTGCAACTTGGTAGCCGACTTTCACGACGGTCTGCGCGGGGCTGGCGTGGTCCCCGTTGTCGGCCGCGCCTGCGCTGCCTGCGGAACCCGCCTGGGCTGCGCTGCCAGACTCGCCTGCGTCCGAATCGCCGTCACTGAAGGCGCCGCCATCGCCGCCGCTACCGCTCATGCCCAGGCCATCAGCGCCGCTCAGCGCGCTGCCTGCGCCCACTCCCGCCTCACCACCATTGACGCCGTTGTTCCGCACTTTCGGCGCATCGATACAGCCGACGCAAACGGCGAGCAGCGTCAGGGTAGATCCGAGCCACGCTCGGTGGAGTGTGCGTCGGGAAGGTGAGGGCGTTGGCATAGTCGGCACGTGATTTCCGATTGACTTGCATTCCAATACGGCTGCTACGAGCACCCACTTAAGGTGCCGATGCCGGCTAAGGGCGTTGCGATCACGCGCACTCGGGCCCAATCGCAACAGCCGCGCTTGTCCGGAAAAGTCTGTTGGGTTGATGGTCACACGAGAACGTCACGTGGCGTCACAGCCTTCGGCGTCGCGCTTCGATCACGACTTCGCGGTCGGCCCATTGAAACGTTCGGACGCAAACTCGCAACACCTCGATATGTACGAGATCCCCTCGGCGCAATTGACGTGGCCCTCGCTCGGCGCAAGGCTTCACGGACCATGAAGCACCTGACCAGCACCGTAGTGGCAAGTTTCCTCGCCTTGGCCGTTATCGCGGGCGTGACCCCTGCAGTGGCCAGCTCGCTCAACGACGCTCAGCCCCAGTGCGGCGGCGACGACAAGAAGGAATCCAAGGGCGGCGACAAGAAGGACGACAAGAGCACTGAGCCCAAGCCCAAGCCCCCCGTGCAGGGCTAAGCACGCCGAGCGTCGCTCACGGACGGAGCTCGCGGACGTGTCGCACCGCTGCCACGTCCGCCTAGCTCCGACCTCACTTCAAAAACGCGAGCAATGCCTTGGCGTAGGCGTCGAAGGCTTCGACTTGCGGCAGGTGCCCCACGCCTTCTAGCTCTACCAGCTTGGCGCCGGGGATCTCCGCCGCAGCGCGCTTGCCGAGCTCGCGATAGTTGCCGAGCTTCGCGGCGATCTCTTTCGGTGCCCAGGCACGCCCGATGGCGGTCCGATCGCGCAGGCCGATGATCAAGAGAGTGGGTGTTTTCAAGTCGTGCAGCTCGTACAGGACGGGCTGATTGAAGATCATGTCGTAGCTGAGCGCTGAGCACCACGCGACCTGGGGGTAGTCGGGGTGCTGTGTCATCCCTGCCGCGTATTGGATCAAAGACTCGTATTCGGGCTGCCACTTGCCCGCGTAGTAGGCCTGCTTTTGATAGTCGCGGATCGAGTCGGGCGTGGCTTTCAGTTCTTCCGCGTACCACTCGTCCACGCTGCGCGCGGGCACCCAGCGTTTCCAATCCTCGAGACCAATCGGCGAGACGAGCACCAGCTTTTCGGTGAGCGCCGGGTAGAGCCGCGCGAAGCGCACCGCCAACATGCCGCCCATCGAATGGCCAACGACCACCACTCGCTCAAGATGGAGCTCCGCGAGCAGGGCGCGCGTGTTCTCTGCCAGCGCCTGGAAGCTGAATTGGTAGGCCTGCGGCTTGCTCGATTTGCCGAAGCCAATCTGATCCGGCACCACGACCCGGAAGCCTTGTTCGAGCAAGCGACGCACGGTCGGTTCCCAATAGAAGCCAGCGAAGTTCTTGCCATGCAATAAGAGCACGCTGCGACCGTTGGGTCGTTCCGGCTGCACGTCCATATAGGCCATTCGCAGCTGCTGTCGTTGCGTTTGCAGTTCGACGTAGCGGACTGCAAACGGATAGCTCGCACCACTCAGCACTGCATCATAGCGCGCGTCGGCTTGCGGCCGCGCCGCAGCGGCTGCGACTGGCACTGACGGGAGCGAAGCGGGTGTCGGCGCGGCTGGCGCCGGGGCCGCATTCGGGTTTGACGCGGCTGCCGGCGATGACGGTGACGACGGCGAGCGATACGGGGCAGTACTGCAGGCCGAGACGGTTACAGCAAACACGGCGATTTTCGCACGGCTGAGCGAGTGCATGTCACCTGTCTAGGGTCGCAGCGACGCGGATGAAACCTTCTTGCTCCTAGCCAACGCGACGGCAGAACACTAGCCTCGGCCCGAATCATGAAATGGGTGCGAGGTTTCGAGCGATGGGCCGCTCTTTCTGCCATTCTTGCAGGGGCGTGTGCTGGGCAGTCCAATGAGCAAGCCGCATCGCCGCAATCTGCAACGGGCAGCGAGACCGCGAGCGCCAGCCGGGCGCTGGCCGACGCCAGGCGAGCACGAGCCGAAGCGGAGGCGCTCGCTCCACCGAAGGTCCCCCCGAACCTCGATCGAAAGCGGGCGCTCGAGTTCCTGAGCGGAACGTTGAGCAGTTGGCTGAAGGCACGAACCATGCGCTCGGAATCGGCTGCCGTGGCTTACGCCGCGGTGACTGAGCAGGGCGGCGCCGAAGAGCTCAGCGCGCTGCTCGAGCTCGGTGCGCTGTGGCAAACCTTCGGTGACCTAGTTCAGAGCGCAGTGGCTGCCTCGGTGCCCGCCGAATTCGTGGGCGAGACGAGGCGCTCGTACCTGAGTGGGATCTTCGATGCCACGCGGCGCCCCTTCGATGAAGCGTACGGCGCACTGCAGCGCTGCGTCACACGCGCCGAGCAGACACGACGTGAGAGCAGCGCGGCAGCCTGTAAAGAGCGGATCGCGCGCCTGCCGGAGCTGGTTCGGACTCCTGCCCAATCGGGCGGCGCAGCCGAATTCGACGATCGGTCTTCGGCCAAGCGCACTGAGCCCGAGAGGCCCAAGCTCTCCGGTTCACAGCCGGCGCCGTGCGTTTTCGCGGGCTCGCTGGAACTGAACCAGCTCGAGCTCTGGAACGATCCGCAAACCAAGGTCCCCGTCGCGCGCGTTTGGCGCGTGGATTTGGCTTCGTTGATCTTGCCCAAGCAAGAAGCCGGCCCCGTGCGCGTGACCGCGACTTGGCCAATTCAAGGCAACTATTGGCTCACTGCGGCGGCCCTGCCGCTGGTCTTGCGCTCGCGAGAAGAGCTCGTAAAAGATCATGTTTGGCTCGACGCGGGCACTCCGCTGCAGGCTTTCGACGCGAATGGGGGCACTGTACAAGCAATGCGGCCGCGAGCCTGGAGCAGCGGGAGCGAGCCGACTTTCGCTCGGCGCGTCTCGTGCGCAGAGCTCGCTCTGTCCGGAGCAATCGAGCGCAGCTATCCCCCGTCGAAACAGCAGGTTTCGTTCAGCGGCTCGCTCGAGTTGAGCGCGGCACCGGGCAAGCCGCCGATTGCGAAGCTGAAGCTCACCAGCCCAACGTCTTTCGAGCTACTGACTCAACGCGGACCCTGGCGTCGCGTTGCCGTCGCGGCGATCGATCAAAACTTGCCCTTTTCGTGCGACGCCTGGACCAAGAACGCCACCAGTGAAGCTGCAGGCATGGGCATGATTGGGCTACTCAATCCACTGAGCCCGAGCCACGTTTCGACGCGGGCGATCAAACTATTCGTTGCGCCCAACGCGGCCGCTCCCAGCTTGATGCTCGCGCCGGAAGTGTGGTTTCGAGCCGGCAAACCTCAGTCGGGCTTCGTTCCGATTCAGCTGAGCCTTGTGCGTGGTCCGGAGCACACGGAGCTGTGGGCTCAGCAAGCCGAGCTCTCGCAGCACGCGCGCTCCTTGGGCCCCTAACGCACGAATCGCCCAGGAAACAGGCTGGGATGCGGACCTTTCGACACGGCGCGTGCGTGAGCGCGGTGGCCCAGCTAGCCTTGACTCATGTCGAAGAGCAGCATCACCGTTGCAGCGGACGTGGCAGGCAAGGTCATGGTCTCGGCGAGCGGGAACGCGGCGGACCGGTTGGCAATGGCCGCGGCTGCGGCCGTCGCGTTCATCGGCATCGCAGTGGGCTACCGAATCTACAACGGGGCTCGTGCTGGCCTTCGCTTGACGAGCTCGAGCACGAGCGTGTCGGTCGACGAGACGCTGTAGGGCCGCGGGCGTCCAAGTCGTTTGGCAAAAGCCCGCGATGTGCCGATTTCTTGCGAGGGAAATCGCCAGCAGTGAGGTTGACCGGGACACGGCCTCGCTGTGCTGGAATTAAGCGGTTGGGGAATGTGCCTTTGCTTAACACGCGAGTTCGGTCGGCCGTTGCGACGACTGGTTCGACATGTTGTTCAGAGCACAATCCACGAGGATCAAGCGGTTCGCCAAGATCCTACTGACCGTCCAGGCGGTGATGGTCGTCGTGCTCGGCTTCTCGACGTTTCTGCTCGAGCGCCAGTTCGAACGCCTGAACCAGAGTCGAGACGTTGCCTTTCGCTCCTATTTGTTGGCCGACGAGCTGCGGCAGAGCGACGACGACCTCACGCTCTTGGCACGCTCATTCGTGGTCACGGGGGAGCCTGATTACGAGCGCCAGTACTGGACGGTGCTGAACGTCCGCAGCGGTAAACTACCGCGCCCGGCTGGCTACAAGGGTCTCGATTGGAACCTGGTGGCGGCCAGAAACTCGCGGCTCCACCCAGTCGGCAAAGCCGAACCGCTGCGACAGCTGATGATCGACGAAGGCTTCACGCAAGCGGAGCTCAGCAAGCTGGACCGAGCGTTGCAGTACTCCGACGGGCTGGTGCGAACCGAATCGACCGCCATGAATGCCGCCAAGGGCCTGTTCGCCGACGTCACGGGTCACTTCACGCTCCAGCAAGCTCCCGATCGAGAACTGGCCATTCGCTTGCTGCACGATGAAGCGTACGCCGAGGCCAAGCGCAGCGTCATCCAGCCGATTGATGAATTTTTCGCCATGTTCCAGGCACGCACTGCGGCAGCAGTGGCCGAATCTCTGGCCGACTCGCGCACGAGGCTGCGCTGGTTGAGTGGCATACTCCTGGCGACGTTGGTGCTGTTCGTCGGGTCGCTCGCGGCGCTGCTGCGGCAGAGCGCCGAACGCGAGGCAGCGCAGCGGGCATTGGCCGACAGCGAAGCGCGCTATCGCACCATCTTCCAGACCGCCGCGGACGGCTTCGGCCTGGTCGACAAGCACGCGCGTATTTTGGAGGTCAACGACGCGCTTTGCCGCATGAGCGGCTACAGCGCGGCAGAGCTCCGTGCCATGAAGGTTTCGGACCTAGAGGAAAGCGAAAACGAAACCGAGCTTGCCGGGCACCTCGAACATGCCCGAGAGCATCAGGACAAGCGTTTCAGTGCCCGCTTGAAGCATCGCGACGGTGGCACGTTCGATGTCGAGGTTTCTGCGCAGTATCGGCCTCTCGACAGCGGTCGTTTCGTGATCGTCATGCGCGACGTGACGGAGCTCCGACGCGCGCAAGCGGCGCAGCGCGAGTCGGAACAGATGCTGTTGAACGCCTTCCTGGCAAACCCTGCCGCGATTTGGATCAGTGAAGGCAATGACGCCAAGGCGTGCGTAGCGATCAACGATGCTTTCGAAGCCGCTACGGGTTTCACTCGCGAGGACGTGATCGGTAAGACCGGCGACGGCATCTCCTTCTATGAGCACCCTCGCGATCGCGAACGGTTGCTCGAGGAGCTTCGGCGCTCGGGTAAGGTCCACAACGCCGAGCTGCGTTTCCGCAAGAAGGACGGCGAGCTGCGGGACGGCGTGTTCAACCTGCAAGTGTCGCGCGTGGGTGACAAAGCCTATGTCTTGGTGGTGTTGACTGATGCCACCGAGGCCAAGCGCGCCCAGCGGGAGCTGGAGCGGCTGCTGCGCGTGGAAACGTTGATGGCAAACCTGGCTGCTAGCTTCGTCGACGCGCAGGACGAGGCCCTGGACCCGGTCGTCAATCAGGCCATCACGCAAATTTGTGAGGAATTTTCGCTCGACATGGCGGCCGTCTGGCAACCAGATCCGCTCTCGGCGGCCAGCGTGCGCACGCATCTCGTGGTCATGGGCGCTCCGACCACCGTTCCGGTGCCGGCAGCGGGCACGGAGTTCCCGTGGCTTTTCGAGCTCAGCAAGACCAATAAGACGACCATCGTCACGGATGTGAACGCCGCCTTGCCCGCGCACGCGTGCATCGATCGCGAGCGCCTGCGGGCCGCCGGCGTGACCAACCTGGTCATGATTCCCTGGTGCACCACCCCCGGCAGCTTGGACGGCGTCATCAGTTTCGCCAGCACGCGCGGGCGGCAGCTCGATGCACTGGCCGTGAGCCAATTGGAAACGCTGTCACGAACCATCCTGGTGGTCCTCAGTCGGGCGCGAGAACGACGCGCGGCGAGCGAGGCAAGGGAGCGCATGCGAACCCAGCTCGAGATGCTCGACGACGCCCCGGCCGGCATCTCGATCAACGAGGGTGTGAACTTTCTCTATGCCAACAAGCAAGCCGCCGCCATGCATGGCTACACGGTCGAGGAGTTTGCGGGGCAAACGGTGGCGACGCTCGTGGCTCCCGAAGAGCGATGCCGGCTCGATGACCTCCGGCGGACTTTTGCCGAGCACGGCTCGCATGCGTTCACCATCTGGCACCGACGTAAAGATGGCACGCCCCTGCACCTGAGTGTCGAAGTTCGTCGCAGCAGGTGGTTGGGGCAGGAAGTCTTGATCAGCGTATTCGTCGACCTGTCGGAACGCGAGAAGGCGGCCGCCGCTCTGCGGGAGAGCGAGGAGCGCTACCGCCTGGTCGCCGAGAACGTCTCGGACGTGATTTCGGTGCTGAATCTCGAAACGGAACGCTACGAATACGTGAGCCCGTCGGTTTTCAGGCTGACCGGCTACACCGCGGAGGAGGCCACGCAGCAAACCCTCTCGAGCACGCTGACAGCCGGGTCACTCGAGCTCGCCCGACGCCGCGTCGCGCGCTTGCTCGAAGCGGAACGAGCCGGACAGGACGTGGCGAATGCCAACCACGACGTGGTCGTCTACGAGGAGGTCCGCAAGGATGGCAGCGTGGTTCCGATCGAGGTGCGCGCGCGCCTGTTGCGCGACCCGACCAACAGCAAACCGCTGCTCCTGAGCGTGGCGCGCGACATCAGCGAGCGCCAGAGGTCGGAGCAGGAGCGTGAGGAGCTGCAACAGCAGCTGTACCAGTCTCAGAAGCTGGAAGCGATCGGCGGTCTGGCCGGCGGTGTGGCACACGACTTCAATAACTTGCTGTCGGTGATCATGAGCTACACCGACTTCGTCGTGGACAAGCTGCCGGACGACGACGCGCGGCGCAGCGATCTGCAGGAGGTGCAGAAGGCGAGCACGCGCGCGATCGGGCTCGTGCGCCAGTTGCTCGCCTTCAGCCGCAAGCAGATCCTCGAGCCGCGCATGATCGATCTCAATCAGGTCGTGAGCGGCATCGAGAATATGTTGCGACGCTTGCTGGGCGAGGACATTCAGCTCGAGGTCGTGCTGGCCGAGAATCTCGGCACCGTTCTGGCCGACGCCGGGCAAGTCGAACAGGTGCTCATGAACCTGGTCGTGAACGCGCGCGACGCCATGCCGCGAGGCGGGAGCTTGATCATCGAAACCAGCAACGTCGTGGTGGCGGAGACCAAGGGTAGCCTGCCCCCGGGCAAGCTGAAGCCCGGCCGCTACGCGTCCTTCAGCGTGGCGGACTCCGGCGCTGGCATGGACGAAGCAACGCTCGCCCGCGCCTTCGAGCCGTTCTTTACCACCAAGGGCCCCGGCAAAGGCACGGGGCTCGGGCTGTCCACGGTCTACGGCATCGTCAAGCAAAGCGAGGGCGAGGTCCAGGTGCGCAGCAAGCCCGGGGTCGGCACGGCCTTCAGCGTGTATTTGCCGCGCCAGGACGCTCGGCTCAGCATCGTCCCGGCACAGCGCGTGACGGCCTCGGATACCGGTCGCGAGACCGTGCTCGTGGTAGAAGACGAGCATGGGTTGCGAGCACTCGTCCAACGTATCTTGGTCAACGCGGGCTATACGGTGCTGGTGGCCGAGAACGGCGCGGACGCGCTGGCACTATTCGACCAGCGCGAGGGAAAGGTCGACCTGCTCTTGACCGACGTGGTGATGCCCCAGATGAGCGGCTATCAGTTGGCCGAACGCTTGGCACGCAGCAAGCCCACGCTCAAGGTGCTGTACATGTCCGGGTACACCGACGAAATTATCGATCGACATGGAGTCTTGAAGGACGGTGTGCGGCTGATCGGTAAACCATTTACCGCCGCGGACATGAGCCGCAAAGTGCGAGTCGTGTTGGATGAAAACAGCGGAGCAGTCGCATGAGCCGAATCGCGTGGCCCTTCGATGATTGCTCGCTCGAGCGAGGCGAAGCCTCCGAGTGGAGACAATGATGACCGACGCAAGCCGAGGATTGATCTTGGTGGTGGACGACGAAGACGCGCTACGCCGTGCCTACGCTCGAACCTTGGAGGAAGCCGGCTTCGAGGTGGCCCAAGCAGCCACGGGCAGGGAGGCGCTCGCGTTGCTCGGGTCGCGCAGCTTCGACACGATCGTCAGCGACATCACCATGCCGGGCATGACGGGCGTCGAGCTGTTGCGCGCTGTCAGGCAGCACGATCGCGACGTGCCGGTAATTTTGGTCACCGGCAATCCGAGCGTCGATAGCGCGACGCAGGCCCTCGAGCACGGCGCCCTGCGCTACTTGGTCAAGCCGCTCGCCAAGGGCGTGCTGCCCGAAACCGTGGAACGCGCGGTCAAGCTACAGCGCGTGGCGCGCCTCAAACGCGAAGCGGCGGAATTCCTGGGCAATCAGGAGAAATTGAACGGCGACCGCGCCGACCTGGAAGTGAGCCTCACGCGCGGCCTCGAGACGCTGTGGATGGCCTACCAACCCATCGTCGACCCCGCGAGCCGGCGCATCGCCGCCTACGAGGCCCTGGTGCGTACGCGCGAGCCGACGTTACCCCACCCCGGCGTGCTGTTTTCCGTCGCCGAGCGCCTCGGTAAAGTGCACGAGGTCGGGCGTGTCATCCGTCAGAGCGTGGGCAACACGCTGGCAGCTAGCCCCGTGGAAGCGGACATCTTCATCAACTTGCACTCCTTGGACTTGTTGGATGAAACCCTGTTCGCGCTCGACTCTCCGCTCGCGCCCTATGCGCGTCGTATCGTTTTGGAAATCACCGAGCGCGTCGCGCTCCAGTCCGCGTCCGACGTGCCCGAACGCATCCGCCGTCTGCGCGCGCTCGGCTATCGCATCGCCATCGACGACCTAGGCGCCGGCTACGCGGGCCTGAGCTATTTCGCTTTGCTCTCGCCGGATGTGGTCAAGCTCGACATGAGCTTGGTGCGCAACGTGGAAGCCTCACCGATCAAGCAAAAGCTGGTCGGATCCATGACTGCACTGTGTCGCGAGCTAGGCATGCGCGTCGTGGCAGAGGGCGTCGAAACGGCTGCTGAGCGCGATATCCTGCTCACCCTGGGCGCCGACCTGCTTCAGGGTTACTTCTTCGCCAAGCCCGGTCCCGCCTACCCGAACGTCGCCTGGTAGGCAGGCGTCGCGCCTCAAGCGATCGTGATTTCGTTGGTCAAATACACGTCTTGAATGGTGTGCAGCAGCTTGACGCCTTCGGCGAGCGGGCGCTGAAAGGACTTTCTACCGCTGATCAAGCCCATGCCGCCCGCGCGCTTGTTGACCACGGCGGTGACGGTGGCTTCCTGAAAGTCGTTGTCGCCGGAAGCGCCCCCGGAGTTGATCAGGCCCGCACGACCCATGTAGCAATTGGCGACTTGGTAGCGCGTGAGATCGATCGGATGATCGCTGGTGAGCTCACTATAGATGCGTTCATCGAGCTTGCCGTAGGACGAGCCGCCGCTGTTCAGGGCCTTGAATCCGCCGTTATTCTCGGGGGCTTTCTGTTTGATGATGTCCGCCTGCAGCGTGACGCCCAGGTGGTTGGCTTGGCCGGTGAGGTCAGCGGACAAGTGGTAATCCGTGCCGCCGACTTTGAACGCCGAGTTGCGCAGGTAACACCAGAGCACGGTCGCCAAGCCGAGCTCGTGCGCCCGTTCGAATAGCTTTCCGATCTCGATGATCTCGCGCGAGGCGTCGGCAGAGCCAAAATAGACGGTCGCGCCGACGGCCGTGGCACCCATGTTCCACGCTTGCTTGATCGTGCCCCAGACGATTTCTTCCGCTTTGTTCGGATAGGTGAGCAGCTCGTTGTGGTTGAATTTGACGATGAACGGGATGCGGTGCGCGTACTTACGCGCCACGGCACCCAACACACCGAAGGTGCTCGCGACGGCGTTGCAGCCGCCTTCGAGCGCCAGCTTGACGATGTTCTCGGGGTCGAAATAGTCCGGGTTCTTTGCGAAGGATGCGCCCGCCGAGTGCTCGATGCCCTGATCGACCGGCAAGATCGACAGGTAGCCCGTGCCTGCCAGTCGGCCATGATCGAACAGCGACTGCAAACTGCGGAGCACCTGTGGATTGCGATCCGAATGTGACCAGACATCGGCCACGAACCTGGGCGAGGGCAAGTGCAGTCGCTCCTTCGCAATCGTCTTGCACTGGTGCTCGAGCAGGAAGGCGGCTTGGTCGCCCAACAAGGTCTGAATGGCCGTTAACCTAGACATCGATAACCTCCAATGCGTTGCCCCGTGTGGAGTGTGCGCGATGCTGCCGCGTTGGGCGAGCCGGTCCGCCAAGCCACGGTCCACTTTCTTCGTCCGAAATGTGGCGGTTTGGTCGCGATGCGACTCAAACGCGAGCCCGCGGCGTTGTGGCATCCTACATCGTAGCCACGAGGGGTTTGGGTCTGGCCTTATCTTCCTGGTGCGCTCGGCCGCTGTGACGCAACGACAGAGGTCACCGAAACGTTGGTGTGCTTTCCTCAGTCGGTCACTCTCTCCCCGCAGGCTCGAATTCCCCGTGACTAACGAACCCCAAGTTCGCTTCGAAGAGCGAGGCCCCGATCTGGTGGCCGTCGAAATCGGACAGCGCTCGTGCTCTCCGCTGGTTGGCTCGGTGCACCGCGCTCTGTTCGCGATCGGTGTCGAAATCTCGTCTTACCGCGCGCGACCGAGCGGTGGAGGGCTCGTCGAGCACCTCGTGCTCGAACGCCAGGGCGGCGGGCGCATCGACGCGGCGCTCAGCGTAAAGGCCAGGGCAGCGATTCTGCCCATCGCCCTGCGCGTGCTCGCTACCGAATCTCCCAGCTGACCAGTCATGACCCCACGATAGGCAACATCTGCGCGGGAAGCGCGCAGTCGAGGGCTCGAGAACTTTCGCCCGCGTCCGCGACCTCGGATTTCTCGTGGATAGGGTGCCCCGTGCGCCCAGGACCTCGACCTCACGGAGTCTGCGCTGCGCAATTGGCTCAACCGTGCTGAAATCGACGCTGGACACGGGCCACCAGACGCGATGACGACCGCGGAGAAGTCGGAGCTCTCGACGTTACGGCGCGAGGTGAAACGACCGGCGTTAAACGAGAAGGTTCTGCTGCACGACTGATTCGCGTCATGCGCTCCCGATTGCGGCCAACGTACTCGATCGAAAATTCAACCCAGCGGCCGCCAACCTCGTCTGGGCGGGCGACGTCACGTACATCCCCACCGACGAAGGCTGGCTCTACCTCGCGGTCATACTGGACCTGTTCTCGCGTCGCGTTGTCGGATAGAGCGTGAGCGCGACCAACGATCGAAACCTCGCCCTCGAGGCTCTCAAACGTGCGCTCCAGGTACGGCGGCCCAGGCCAGGACTGCTTCATCACACAGACCCGCGGAAGTCCCTACGCGAGCGAAGACTACTCGAGCGAGCTGCGCGCAAACGGCATCATGGCAAGCATGAGCCAGACCGGCGACTGCTACGATAACGCCGTCGTCGAAAGCTTCTTCGGAAGCCTCAAGGCCGAGCACGCACGCGAAGTCTATCCAACTCGGCCCATGGAAGCAGCCGCGTTTGCGGAATAGTCTTCGTGTCCACCAAGCCGGGGGAAGATCAAAGTCGCCCGCCCTTTTTGGTGCTGGCGAGCCTGCGGCCGCCGATTTTGTTTGACAGAGAACCTGGGGGTGAGTGGTCAGTGAACGCGAGGAGCAGGAAGATTTGCGCGCGGGGGTGCTTGGTTTGGGCAGGGGCGAACGATCACGATCCGAGTCGAATGAAAGCTGATTTCTAGCCAGAAACTAGCGCTATTGGCGTTTACGAGCTCTGAAATGTAGGTGGTAAACAAGAGCGATGGGGCCATACGAAGATCGTTTGAAGTCATTGGCGGACGACGAACTCTTGGCGGGGCTTTCGAGCATCGTTGGGCGGCGTAACCAGATCACGGCTGAGTTTCTGGCCTACTTGGCGGAGCTCGATGAGCGACAGATCTTTCTCGATCTCGGGTTTGCGTCGCTGTTCGAGTTTTGCGTGGAGAAGCTCGGATTGTGTGAGTCGACGGCGGGTCG
>Ga0247779_1000930_pt1 | contig 15195 bp, 19 predicted proteins | sample UWRJL221509R5_FD_179925 | JGI IMG/M metagenome (GOLD analysis project Ga0247779, IMG submission 179925) | Plant litter microbial communities from Arlington Agricultural Research Station in Wisconsin, United States - UWRJ-L221-509R-5 | ecosystem: Environmental > Terrestrial > Plant litter >... | reverse complement strand
TGCTACTGTTTAGCATCAACCCTTTGGCACAAGAAGATCCCGAAGCGTATGAAATGTTGAAAAAATCACGTTCTCTCGAGAAGCAGCAGTCTCCCTTAGAGCCTGAACCATCGCCAACACCGCAGCGTCCACGTTCTGCCCCGACTTTGCGGACGTTTCGATGAATGCATGGCATCCGAGCTCCTTGGCCATAGCTGCACCCTCCTCTGCAGTGACTTGTCGCGACGATACGAGGTCGGATTTGGTGGCTACTAAGACGAGAACGATGTTGGGATTTTGTTTTGGATTTAGAGGTATTTGTCTGCATGTCCGCGCCACGTCTTGAAATGAAGACCTGCAGGTAGTAGAATATAGAAGTAGGTAGCCATCGCAGTATCTGAGGGTACTGAGATGAGCGTCGAGGAGCAAGAAAGGCAAATTATACATACGGAATATCGTCCTGCATGTCGTGGTAATGCGCTACAGTGCATTATAGTAAGCAAGACATTTAGCGGGTTGTTGATGTCGATGAAGGATCCAGTATAGTTACCTTGGACTACCCATCGATCTGACAAGTATACCACGCAAGAGTCTTTTTCGTCGGTTGTGCATTCTTTGACATGGTCCTCTTCAAAGACAAGCTTTTCGTAGTGTTCCTTGATGATGGTCATGGCGTGAATTCGGCTAGTCTGTCGAAGTTCATTGGTGCCTCACCTCTGCAGCAAATAAGCGCTCAGTTAGTAACATGAGATATGAGATAGTATATGTGGCTCACCATATGTATCGTTTGAAAACTGAAGATCGTCTTGTGAATTACCAGCGAAACTGTCAAAACGAAAAGACTAACCCGATATGCAAAAGATGTCCTTCCTACTTCCTGATCGCCGACGAGTAGGATATGCCATCGTTCTTTTTTAGTGGGCCATACCGAGGAACATAGCATTATTGAAAGAAAGGTCTGGATTCTCGAGTCGTGGGTCTAGACAGAGGAAAGAATAGGTATGGGATAGAGACGACCTGTCAACAACAGTCTACACCTTATTTGTTCCTCCATACGTCCTACTTGGGAAAAGAACACAGCCTGTCCCATGAGCTTTGAGCCTTCGATGTGTTCCCTCAAACCAAAAGAGCGGGTGCCTATGTCATCGGTCTGTCATATGAAGTGCTTTCCCAAACCTCTGGGTGGTTTCGTGGGACATTACAAACCTTTTAGTATCCAATAAGCTTTTCATCACGAAGAAAAGACAGTGACTTGTGCAAAAAGGTCATTCCGGGTTGGCCGACTCAAGAGATGACTAGTGTCTGCGGGGACAGATTGATGCTCTGTACTGGGTTTTGACTATCATCTTTGACGGTAACACCGCACTCCTGAACAACCACAGACGTTGAGTGACAATGATGAGCGCCGGAGGTATTGAGATAATTCCGCAGAGTCACACTTCGGAATAATAATACTAACGAGATAGACTAACGAGATAGGCGCTTTAAAGGATGGATGAGGAAAGAAATAAAGGGAGACGGCAACCGGGAAGAGCTCTGATCCAGGACTTACCGCTTATATTCATCTTTGTTATCCGATTCCAATTTTATTCTTCCTCTCATTTCGTTCTCATCGTGCTTAGAAAAGATCGCATCTTTCATTGAGATCTCTGAATATCAAAACCCCATCTCTAGAACCTGGTGCTGTAATCACATCAAGCTCGACATGCACACGGAACCTACGACTTTCTCCGCAGAGGAATACTTCGCGACACAACTACCGCCTCCGACATTACAACACGACGTGGAAAAAGTACGGGAATTTGTTGAGAGACAGAATAAAGAAGGGAGACAGGTGGTTTTAGTGACGGTGTGTAGTCAATCAATCTTTGACATCTACCATCCCAGCTGATCGATCCCCGGTGTAGAGTGGTGGTACAACAGTGCCACTGGAGCTCAATGTGTGAGCTAGCTTAAGCCATAATGCTCTTGCAATCTTCAAGAGCTCATTATACCGCTCCTTTAGCGTTCGTTTCCTAGACAATTTCAGCGCAGGTTCGTTATTTTCGTCTCCGAGGCCCCCTATCTTCGCAAGCTTAAATATACCGACCCCATTCGATAGGAACCAGAGGAGCTACCTCAGCTGAATACTTCCTAAAGGCTGGTTATGCCGTCATCTTTATGCACAGGCAGTTCAGTCTGCAACCTTTCAGTCGCCATTATTCGCATTCTACCAATCCTTTCCTCGATTTTCTGGACATAGATCCTCCGGAGGGCGAAGGCGCGACGCCGCGTATCTCAGTCACTCCAAACAAACGCGATGATCTGCTTCAAGTTTTGACAGTATACAAGAATGTACACGCCCTTGGAACTCTCCATACCCTGACGTTCGTGACGGTAAATGACTATCTCTGGCTCTTGCGTGCCGTTAGCCAGGAAATGGCCGTTCTTAAGCGGCGAGCCATGTTCTATCTTGCCGCAGCCGTCAGCGACTTTTTCTTGCCTAGACAAAAGATGGTAAGCCCTTGTCAGTGCCATTACCTCACGCATCTCAATGACTTTCGTAGTCGGAACACAAGATTCAATCAGGAAAAGGAAGTCTTCATATCGAAATGGACCAAGTACCCAAGATTCTGAAGCCGTTAGTAGACGAATGGACACCGGGAGGCTACATCGTGTCTTTCAAGGTTACTTCATCGTTGTTACTATCATAAACCTTCATTAACATTATTTTAGCTGGAAACCGATCAAAACCTTCTACTCCCAAAAGCAAAGCAAGCGTTGGACAGATACGGACATCAAGTTGTGATAGGGAACGACCTCCACCGACGCAAATTTGAAGTCGTTTTTGTGTCCAAAAGACCTCTACCCTCCTTACCTCCAGGCATCAAGCAGACACAAGCCGCCATCGACCATGCCTCGGACACTGCAAACGGGTTTTCCGAGTACTGGCTACGGATAGATATTCCAGAAACGCCCACACCCGGATTCCCTACGAAGGAAATTGAAGAAGATATTGTCGCGGAACTGGTCAGGAGACATGCAGAGTGGATCGAGAATACCGCATAAATCAACGATGTAAAACAATGAAATCAGCCCTATGGGTATGCGCAATATACAGGATAGTATGCAAAGGAGCTCGAGTCGGTAGTGTAGATCTTTCATTGTAGTATATCTACTATGAAACTTTTCGCAGCGCTGTGAAAATAACTTGAGATAAGACCTCAATCTAATAGTAGTATTGTAGAGTCAATAATAATAACACCCCAAAAATACTCCGTCCGTTAGGATACAAAATAAGTATCAATCCGTCCTCCTAGGCATGGCCTATCCAAGGTCCATTCTTGCCTTCCACAGAAGTGACATGTCTCTCTTCTGCATGTCCACACCGCCTGACTCCTAAACATCCCAAAGCACACATTTCCCAATCCCGGATCCCACCTATACGCGCCCAGAACATATCCTCTCTGAGACGTACAACCTCTTTCCACGTCTTCTCTTCCCAAGTCGAGTCTCCCACAAAGCGAGCTCTATCTTTCTCCTCCTGCTCCTTCCTCCTCCGCTCTTCTTCAGCCTTTTCTTCTGCTGTAACATTGTCATCCTCGGGCTGCGCTTTCTCCTCGTCTGATGCAGCTTCAGTTCCGTTTGACTGCACAATTCCGTTTACATGGACAACTGGGTCCGCGGAGTCCTTCTCATTATCGAGAGGTGCGTCAGGAGTATCGTGGGCTTCTTTCGTTACAACAGTTGGCGTCGTCTCTGCAAGGTCAAGATGTAGCTGCCCAACGACTGGAGTCTGAGGAGCGGCTATCGTTACTTGGTCTTTATCTTCTGCAGGTCCATCCTTTGAAACTTCACCCTCATCCTCCTTCTCGACAGTCTTTACGATTTTAACTTCTTCTGCGCTGGCATCTTCGAACGGATTTGTAGCAATTTCGGCTTCCTGTCCGGGAGATAAAGCATCCACAAAAACTTCAGAAGATGAAGGCGAGGCCTGATCTGGCAGAGAAACTTTATCCTTGCCCTCCTTCTCTTTATCCTCACCTTCATTGGCAGTTGAGGACGATGACGACTCTTCCTCAACACTTTTATAACTATCCTCGGAATTCGAAGTACCTATTGTATTGGCCTCCACCACATGGTCGGGTACTGAAGCTGAGCCTTCATGAGCAATTGCAGCTACCTCTTCAGTAGGAAGGACTGGTGGCTTTGGCTCTGCCTCCAATTCAGCATCCTCCTTCTTCAACTGTTCCTCGACCGCTTTCTCAGTGGAAGAACCGACGTCCACATTTGCACTGGAGGCTTTATCTCCGGAAGGAGTAGTGGCAGTTGGTGAAACATCAGCATTAGCAGGTGTCGAAGGCCTCGATCCACCAGCAGGTCCTCTGGCCCTCGCGGCCGCCCTTCTAGGAATGGGAGGAGGAGCACCGCCAGTAATGACAACAGCGGGCGAATTCGTCCGAGCAGGCTCGCCACCAGCAGGTGTTGCTGGACGCGAATTTGAATCCGGTGCACCGGCAGCAGCAAAAGGAGGAGGCGGGGACCTTACCGCTCGAGGAGGAAGTGGAGGTGGAGGCGTGCCAGCGGAAGCGTTGCGAATGTGGGACCTTCGAATGGGAGACAGTGGTGCTACAGAAGGCACATCCGATGAAGACGGCATCGATATTGGTTGAGGAGCGTTTGAAGTATTTTCGACAGGTCTAGTCGATCCTTCACCAATCGAGGAGATGGGTTCAGCAGCTGGTGCGCTGCTGCTCGATGTAAGAGCTTTGTTGGGGTTGCTATTATCCACAGCACTCTCATCTGCCTTGGGCTGAGGAGTATTATTTGCACTCCTACCCCGTCCTTCATTCCTCTTTGGCAAAGGTGGCGGCGGAGGTGGCGGATGGCTAGCGCGCGCAGGGTTAACAGGTGGAAGAGGCGGAGGCAACCTTCGATTTTCTGAAGCCACTGGAGTCTCCGCCGCCATCTTTTTGTTTTTGTCTTTATCGCTATTATCACCCCAGCTTGCAGCCCTTTCGCCAATCGCACTTGCGATACCCCATATGCCCCTCTTCCTAGGTGGTATAGGCGGCTTTTCACCACTACCAGATTTCTCTACGTGAAGAGTTGATGGTGCCGGGGGTGGGGGAAGCTCTTCTTCCCAGATTTTCTCAACGATACCTGTGCGGATAAACGCCCACATCGTGCATGTTGCCCGTAGACGATTTAAGCACCAACCGGACATGCATAGAGGGTATAGGGTTGAAGGTTGGTTGTTTGGTGAAGAGGTCTGGTTTGCACCGCTACCGCTGTAGCTCTGACTCGTGGAAATGGGTATTGGAGTCGAGCCGGATTGAGAAGTGGATCTGGCAAGAGAAGGTATAGGTAAAGACGATGCGATGGTGGAACTGGTAGTGGAAGTTGGGGCGAGGCGGAAGACAAATATCTGAGAGTCAGAGTGGGAGCTAAGGGATCTTTGGATGGAGTGTGTGGGAGAGTGGGGAGGGTTGCCGGTCGAGAGAGGTCTTTTGAAGAAAGACCCGGACCAGGTAGATGAATGCACCTGGCTTTGCATGTGAGTTGTGTGGCTCAAGGGGTGTACAGGCGGACGAGGCGAATGCTGTGGTTCGGACGGTGGAAATATTGAAACGCCACACAGGGCACAAGAGATATTATCATTGCTGCTGTTTACCCCGGCGACAGACGCCGGCTGAGTGGCTGATTCTGCAAATAGAGTCCCTACAGACAAGGGTTCGATGATCAATTGCCCAGAGTGAATGGCGGACAAGACAGATCGTCGTGAGAGCCAGTTAAGAGAAGGCGCAAGGTCAAGCCGAACAGTTGGCTCCCTAAAATTTGGTCAGAAGTTGAATAACATTGGCGATTTAGAATTTAAACATACGAGTCTTCTGTCAATAAACGAGCAAGGAATGGCAATTGAAGGAGAGTTGACATGGCCGGTGTACTATTTGGCGAAGTTGGGTGCAATACGCGTAGATGGGCTACGAAAGCCATAAAATCTTGATAGGGACCATGACAATTGAGCAGCCGTAAAGAGGTGGAAACGTCACTATCTCGTCGCGCAATCCATTTGCCTTTGCCCATTGTCATTTCCATGTCCTGCGTCTTCTTTTCTGCATCTTCCCGTTCCGCTTGTAAGGCTTGCATTTGGACTTGCATGAGTTGAATGGCCTCTTCGGCGCTCTTCAGCGCTTGTTCCGCTGATTCCACTTTCTTTTCGCTGAGATGCTTCTCAAATCGCGCCTCTGCTACCATAGAATTGGCCTGGTCAAAAAGAGATGCACTCAGGTCATCCAAATCCTTTTCTATAGCCATACGAGCTGATTCCGCCTGTCCACGCTGAGCAGCTTCCTCTGTCGCTCTCTCCATCAATCTACTGAGTTCTGCCGTTACATGGGACTTCTCGACCAGTAGACCCGTATTCAACGCAGCAAGATGTTGTGTCCTCTCCAGCTCCAACTGTGAAATCTTCAGAGAAGAGGAACGGACATTCGCAGATGCGACGTGCAGATCGTCTTCGAGGTCAGATACGCGATCATAAGACTTGACTAGCTTGTTGTTAAGCTGGCTGACTTGCGAAAAGAGATCTTGAATTTGTGCCCGTAAAGACTCGATAACCATTTCCTGTGCATCTCTATCTATGCTTCCTCGACGCTTCAGGGACTGGGAAGAACTCTCCTGTCGCTGGTGTCCGGTGTCGTCATGGTAGTGAGTGGCACCGTTTTGTTGTGGCTCTTCAGGATGTGCTGCGGCCATTAGTTACTGGTATTTCCGTCTACAATGTAGGCGTCCAGCGCGAGGGAATGGAGTATAGTCTCCTTGGATGTCGTTTTGTCTTAGTCTAAAGATTCTGAATGGGCCACATATGTAGGCTCAGTGCTCACATGATACTTATGGAAAGACAGTAATTTACTCACGTGACTACGGTACAATCAATTGATGCGATTAAAAGGTTCTTTCCGTCCCGCGTCCTGTCTCCCGCCAACTCCCTCAACCTTGGGCGCCACCAATGTCCAACGCGTCTTTTTCGTAATATTTTACAATGTCTAAATCATCGCTGTGTATAACTTCTTCTTTATTTTTAAAGACCTCACTGCTATCTGCTCCCACAATGAATTAACTGTTATTCTCGGACATCGCAACACATACACTCAGCGTCAACGGTCATCAATTGCAAAAGCATTGTTTTTTGTGATCCCTTTCTCATGTACACTTCAACCTCGCTTAATCATTAACTTTGTACCGTTTTTTTTCTACTGCGACGGATTCCCTAATCTTCAGAGATCTTGTTTCCGTCATTCTCCAACTTCAATATCACTTGTGATGGCTCTTGTACCTGGCCAACCGATTTCTGCGCGCCATGATCGGGTGTCAGCGCTCAACGCTCAGCTTGTATCCGTTGAATTTGTATAGGTGCCTACAACTTCTTGTCGTGTTTGTTTTGTTAATCACATTTTCTCTTAGCTTCAGGGAAGAAATAATGTCAGATCCCGTTGTTGGTATCTGTCGCCACCCAAAAACTCTGTCGCTATGTTGAAAACGCGTACATTATAAGTAGGACAGGAGTCACGTTGCCGCCTTTCACTGACTATTTCAGCTCTCAGTGCATCGCCACCCCTTTGAACTGTCGTCAAGCCCTTGGCAGAACCCCACCCCCTGCATCGCCACCCCTTTCAAGAATTCGCACGGTTGTCGATGTGATCGCGTACAGTACTCCCTGAAAGGGATTTTTATGTCTGCCTTGTGTTCTTTTGTGATTAACGCCATGAGGGCCGATGATAATTTCCTTTTTTTCGCTTTACTAGGGCCACCCACGAGGCGATCGTAATGTGACATTCTCACCCATTGTTGGTCTTTCAGTAGGCGGGAGGCCCAAAGAGCACAATGCCGAAATGAAAGGCAGATAGACGCAGGACTATAAGTTCAGGCATCGAACACCAAAATGCATTTTCAGCCAGACAGAATCGCGCCTTTGACTCTTCCACAAATCTGCCTCTACATTTTGATCATGCCTGTAACCCGCAACGTGGTCCTCCATCCTCATTCTGGACGGGCTGGAAAAAGATACTCGGTCGTATATGACGGTAAGTCGTCGCTTTTATCTCTTAGTCACACTGAATTTTAGAATTTATCTACAGGATATGAACGGGCCGCCACCCCGAAAGCCACAGAAAGTGGTACAGCCATTGTTACCCCCTCCCAAATTTTTCCCTTAGACTTTCCACCCATTGACTCGGATGATCAGACATCTCCCGCCTCAGAGGGTCCCGAGGGTCCGCCCCGAACTCATTCTCATTCTCGGAATTCAGGTCACATCCCTCGCCCTCGTAATGCGTTCATTATATTTCGCTCGAAATTCGTCAGAGCTACGACCGATAGCGAAGAAAAGCAACAGAATCTCAGCAAGCAAGCAGGAGCAATCTGGAAAACTTATACTAAAGAGGAGAAAGCACCCTTCGAGCAGCAAGCAAAAGAAGAGAAAAAGACTCATGCTGCAAAATACCCTAACTACGTTTACTCTCCCAACGGGAAATCCAAATCCAAGACCAAAAAGTCCAAGGCTCATATTAAATCCAAGACGACCTCGTCTCCTAAAAAGAACCGATCAACAATCTCCCAGATAGTTCGTTCTGCGTCTTCACACTCCTCAGCTTCGACTTTCGATACATATGTACCAAGAACAGCTAGAGTCTCTCGTGCTGCTGCCAGGCGTGCTTTCGAGCGTATTATCCGTACACCGACACCATCCCCCGAGAGCTCGCCCGCTCTACCATCTAGCGACGAGGACGAGTTTGTTCCTTCTTCTGAAATTCCTGACCTCCGGCTGAGCCCTGATGAACAGCACGATGTAGCTGAGGTACGGTCCTTTCTACCGTATAGTAATCACAGAAACAAAGTGACTTATATTCACCATTATCTTTTTCTTCCAGCATGGATATGACGTACTTCACCCCGATCTTCCTTTACACCAGACTTTCCTTGCAAATCATGAAGCTTCTCAAGCCTCTGGAATCATTCCTCCATTCATTGACGATGAGCCCTCTGGGAATATCTCGTCTTCTACTTTGGACTACACTCACCCTGAATGTGATCTTATTTCTAAAACTCTGGCATCCCTTGGACTCGGCGATCTGAACGATGCACCTATGGACTTGGCATCGAACCAAGGGCTTTACTACAACACTCTGGGGGAAATCATCGTGCCTGATGTTCCCCGTGTTCCGAAAGAGGAAGAAGACTGGACAACGGACGGTCAAATGCTGGCGGCCATGTCCTATCCCAACCTCGATGGGTGCGCCTCAATGTCCGACCATCTATCCTTCTAGTCCAGTAGATTCTCAACGTCCCTTTCTGCCTCTCGTCTTCGTCTGACAGAGATTCCATCCTTCTTCGAACCATAGCACTATCCTCTAATCTCCAGCATCGTTCTTTTGGCCTTCGACTCCTTTGCTGGATCAAAAACAATTAAACGATCTGTACATCCTCTGTTCATTTTCTATCGGCATTTAACACATCAAAGGAATTTCGATATCTAACACCTATATCTTTTCACGCATCTTTTCGTGTATCACTACAGCATAGTTGTACCATATATTACAGGCGTACACACTCTGTCTCGTTCTTAAATTACTAAAACACAGCCATTTGTACTTATACTCTGTACGCGGCCACCAATTACCGATAATTACACGATTAATTTTGGACCTATGAAATATGCCAAGCCAATTTGAAATCCCCTAATGGGCGTTGACGGTTGAACCCATTGACAGAACATGCCCATCTTGTGTGCAGGCGCTCTTGCCTCTGTCGCTCATATCAGAATTCCCGAAAATATCGTGCACGGTGGATTACGTTCTCATAACTGTCACCTTCAGATTGGAGAAGCGCTTCGTTACCGTCGTGGCTATTTTCTACTACCAACAACATCCACGAGTTAAACAGACGAACGCTGTGCAGTTGCGCAGTAGTACTGTCTTTAGGATATATTAATATCAAACCTTTCCGAGTATCCATATCCTGGATATCGTCCTCCTTTTCCCTCCCCACCCCGAGACGCAATAAGTTTTCTATACTAGAAGAATGACCACGCAGACCATCCTGGCGGCGTCTGCGGAGGAAGTACAACTAGCGAACGATATATTGGTCTTAACCAATTGCCATACCTCCGGAGCCCTCACCTCTGATGCTGCTATCGACATCTTCAAGCGCAGCGGGCTTCCGTATACCGACTTGAGGGATATTTGGAACATTGCGGATAAGAATGGTTCTGGTACTTTGTCGGTGGATGAGCTTACGGTAGCGATTCGACTTATGGGCTGGGTGCAGGCGGGGGAGAAGTTGCAGGAGAGTTTGTCTGAAAAGGGTACGTCGCCTTGTTGAGAATCAGGTTAATACGTACGTCATCATCCGTTGACTTTCTCTGGCTTTTGGATAGTTGGACCAATGCCAAAGCTAGAAGGGATAACGGAGGAAACGGAGAAGAAGTCCCCACCTCTGTCGCCGCCATCGCAACAGGCTCAGAAGTTTCCACCTGTCAGTCCAAAAGGTTTACTTTACTATAAACACACTTTCCTGAAAGCAGGACCTGTTGATGGACTTTTGAATGGTATGCGATCTTTGGACTTTACTTTGAATTGTTCTGATACGTTGCTCAGATCACAAAGCTATGGATTTGTTCATGGCATCAAACTTATCGTACGCTGATATCTGGAAAATCAAGTTCGTACAATCATTTCCCCTCAAAAAAAAATTGGTTAACGAAGATCTGGTTGCAGCCAGCTCATACATAGGTCTCATCCTAACGCGTTAGATTTCCGCGAATTTTCTCTGGGACTGTACCTTATACATGTTCTTCGAGAGTGTCTTATCCCATCTGTTCCTTCTTCTTTTCCTCAAGAAGTGTACGACCAACTTCCAGACCTTCAGAAAGATGATTTCGAAAACCATTCCCCTCCCACAATCTCTCGTTTGTCATTATCAGAACACGAGGCACCTAAGCCCGGACTAATGCTTCAGGCTTCTACCTCTCGCTCATCTTTCAGAGAAAACGGTCGAGCTTCGAAACCATGGATAATTACACCACAGGAGAAGGCGGATGCTGCACGACAATTTGAACAAGTTGACACCGAACATACCGGGTTTATAGCAGGAGATAGTGCTGCCAGGTTCTTCTTGATGTTTGGTTTGTCACCAGACGACCTCAGTCGGATATGGTATGCAACTTTGACCATGTGTTTTCTTATTTCACTATTGATTTGTCAAATGATAGGGCTCTTTCTGATCTAAACCACGACAACCGCATGACACTCGATGGGTTCGCAATTGCTTTGCACCTAATAGCACATAAATTAGAAGGGGAGGAGCTCCCAGATTCTATACCGACATCTCTGCTATCTCCTCATCCTGAAATTCCCAAGACACCTAAAATCCTAGTTCCCAAATCACCGAATCCAATATCCAAAAGCAAACCTCCTCCCCCGCCTCCCCCAAAACGCAACCGTTCTATGTCGACCAAGAATCCGAATGGAATTATCTCTCCATCCAGCGTATCTTCGTCTCCAAGTCTTCCTAGTTCATTGTCGCGGTATACGACACCTTTATCACCTCCTGTACCACCTAAATCTCCTATACCTCCCAGGACTCATTCCCATTCTTTTTCCGCTTCTCCTGTATTCAACACATCGACCTCTTCACGAAGACCGTCCAAGGAATTTGAATTTTTGTCGCCATTTGAAGACCATAATTTCCCTTCTTCAGATTCTAGTAGCTCCAGCCCAATGATACAAAAGCAAACTCCTCCGTCACTTCAGCTCGATAACTCGAATAACGAAGCTCTCGAGGAATTTAAAAAAGAGACGGCTAGACTTTCCCTGCAGGTCGAAGGGTTGCTCAGCCAACTTACTGCGCAGAACAGGCTCCGGGACACCAACGAAGCTCTTAGAAATGAGAACGATACGCTGAAATCCGAACTGCGAGACATGGAACGAACCGTTTCAGAAGTTCTATCAGCAAGTGACCTTCAGAGACCGCAACAAGAGGCTTATACACAAACAATCGATCGTCTCACCGCAGAGCTTTCAAATAAAATTACTCAAGCTGAAGATTTCGAACGTATGCTAGCCGTTGTTACCCAAGAGGCCCAAGAGCTACGAGCTTCTCTGCGAGAGTCACAGCAAGCTTTGGCCAAGGAGCAAGCAGAGGTCGAAGAACACAAAACAGTGATCAGCTCCCAAGGCGGTGTGATATCCGAATTGAAATCACGATTATCTGACATGAGTAAAGCAATGTCCCAACCTTCATCGACCTCCTCTACGAACACACGGGAACTGCGCATCTTGATTAGGGACGTGACCAAGGAGAACGATGCTCTGAAAAGCCAGGTCCGCGACATGGAGAAGTCTATGGAACAGATGCTTTTATCGACCAAGTCCCATGCGCTCTTCGACGAAGTTGACAGGGAAAACAAACGGTTGAAGAAACACGTACAAGAGTTGGAATTGATTGCCACCCAATTACAGTCTTCGAACTCGGGAGGGTCTCGTGCAGAGTTGGAAAATATGAAGAAGGAGAATGTACAGATGAAGTCGCAGTTGAGAGATGATCAGAGAGCCATTGCAGAGCTGCGCTCGTCTATGGATACTAAAATCTCGGAAATGCAGCAGAAGATCGACAATATCACTCATGAAAATAATCGACTCAAAATGGAGGCCCAGGGTGCCGCAAATAGGCACCCACCAAGAGAAGACAATAGCGTGCCGCCGCCCTCGTATGATGATTCTTTCGTTATTCCTCCTTGACTTATCGCTGTTCTGTGTTCTCTGTATTACCCAGCAAAAGTTATCTATGCCATATGTCCGTCCATATACCCTCATGATAGGTACCTATTATATATCGCAAAAGTGTTGTATACTTTATTGTAATTTATGTATCCAAAATCCACGGCAACTCAAAAGCTCGCTAGCAACAAACAATAGAATTTGAATATTTTCCTGATGCAAGGGTATGTATATGACGAACGAATCCAAACTACTTGTGCACAACTGATAAGCGGCTGACTACTAATTCTACATTGGTCGATATAAACAGTCCCGAAAGAACCTCCTAACTAAACTAGTAACGATGGCGTGAATAATTCAAATACTATGGGTCGAAAGCAAGACAAAAAGAATAACATAAACATAAGAAATAAAGGGCGTCGGCAGTCGATAGAAGACAGCAGGAGCAAAGCAGTGTTGCAGGGGAAAGCAAGAAAGAAGCAAGAAAGAAATTAAAACGGACGTCGGTCATGACAACCGAGGTCTCTTCACGTCTCCTCCATTGCTTATATCTAATGAGCCTAACACTTGCCGTCCAGAAGCGGCTTGGTTTACGGAAGCTATGGCTTGTTGAAGACCCATGCCTGCTCTGCCCCCTCTATAGTTGGAAGAATTTCTAAGAGAAGATAAATCAATATGGAGACAAAAGAAGAGTCTGAAATAGAGACCAACCCAATTGCCTCGGCAGGCCGCTTGAAACCAACACTCGAAGGAACGTTACCGTTTTCCTTGTTTAGTAAATTCTGTCGCGGAGAAAATCAACATGAAGTATGAATGGGATGCCAACAGATGAAGCATACGTACCATACCAGGTGGGAAATTAAAGCCACCCACAGATGGTGTCTGTGCACGCCTTAATCCTTCGGATGCGGTTAAAGATGTCGCGGGCTGGTTCTGATTTTGTTGAATTGAATTTAAATCAGGGTTCTGGTTTTGACGGTTCAGGACATATCGCTGATGTTGTTGCTGAACAAGGGATGTGGTTCGTGAGGCCTGATTTGTCTGCTGGGGTATGGAGGAAGGGTGGGACATGGCTGCTGACGAAGACGAGTAACTTAGAGAGATAGGCGTTGATGCTTTAAGAATCGAGGGAGGTTGCATTTGCCGAGGTGCACTAGTACTGGATTTAGAAGCGGAATTATCTACGGGGTCGCCTCTAAGTGCAGCCTCCATGATTTCTTGCCGTGTCTTTGCAGCGACAGGGTCGTTCCTACTGTTTGACGGAGTCAATCTTCTGCTTGATGTATCTGCAAGATGTCTGACAAAGGTTCCGCCATTGTCCTCCGCTTCCTCGCTAGCCAACAATCCTTCTTCATGATCTATTGGCCTTCCCATGTCTGTTTCTGTTTCTATAGGTCTGCCAATGTCGGCTTCATGGGCGTTTATGATTGATGGACCCAGATCAGCCGTGGCAAGAAAGGCGTCGTCCTCAGAGCCAAATCCAAAGGAATCATCCTCTTCTGACCTTTCAGCTTTTACAGCGGGCGCAGTACTCTGGTTTGATGCTTTATTTCCACTCGATTCTGCATTGGAGATTGAACGACCAGCTTGAAGTTGTGGTATAGATGAGCGTTGCGGCTGTTGGTGAAGTGGCGTAGTCATTGGGGTGTTTAGTCCATGAGGTGGATACATAGGAGCTTTGCCTTTATTAGAATTCATAGAGGCGGCATTGACTTCAGAACGGATGTGAGCAGGTATAGATGCCATTGAACTGGCTTGATTTTGTTGGACAGAAGGCCGCGTAGGTGTAGATACTGCATTGTGATTTAAATGTGATGTTCTGGATATACTCTGATTCGACGGTCCCGCCATCGAGGATAAGCTTGTTGAAGGAATATTTGGTTTCACTTCCTGGAATTCAGGCCGTCTGTGGAGTTCATCTTTATTGAATTTGGCCTGCCAAACGGTCTTCTATATGTTATTCTGGCAGATAGAGGAAGCAAACGTACAGGTTCGAATTTGACTTTCACGACTTCTTGGGCATAACTTTTGTCGTAAAGACAATTACCCATAACGTTACCAAAATTTCGCAAAGCGCGTTTGAGACCGTCGGTCACGGCCTCCTTCTTGCACTGATAAAAGGGATATGATGAAGTTTTCTTCGGTGGGTCTATATAGGTGGGCATACCTTATCTAGTGCTGCTCCTTTACTTTTCGAGTTCTCCAACATCCCATATCCAATATCCTCGTGGTAAACACCATCCTTCAACGTCACACGCATGAGCGCTGTTACGCCCACATTAAATCTTCTTGTTTCTTCATTATAGTCCGCAAAGTCCGTGTTCATGCTGACAATGCTTGAGCTCCAACCATTGAACCCAAATACTTCATTCGCCAAGTTGATGATCTTCCAGCCTTCCACATACGTCAGCTTTGGCCCTCCTCCAGGTCCTGGTCGCTGTGAAATGTATTCCGGTCC
>Ga0247779_1000928_pt1 | contig 15201 bp, 20 predicted proteins | sample UWRJL221509R5_FD_179925 | JGI IMG/M metagenome (GOLD analysis project Ga0247779, IMG submission 179925) | Plant litter microbial communities from Arlington Agricultural Research Station in Wisconsin, United States - UWRJ-L221-509R-5 | ecosystem: Environmental > Terrestrial > Plant litter >... | reverse complement strand
CACAGAGCCCTTGGAGAGGTGTCGGAAGACGGTCTAAAGTTGTTGTATCCCTGATCCAACAATGCATTTGTTCTATCCAATGTAGCAGCCTTCCATGCATCTTTGTACTTTATCTGTAAAGTGTAAGAGATCATAATTTTATAACTATTTTGAATAAAAACATACCCATGCAGTGGCATTAGCTGCGATGTCCACATTATCAATGACATCTCCCGATGGTAAGCGAGACAGTGCTAGAGCGGCTTCGTTAATAAGCTTGGGGTATTTATATTGTATTCCGTGCCCAAGTATTTCGATTGCATGGCTTTCGATAAACGTACTATGTAGCACACATGAAGTATATTGTTCATCATGGTTACAGCAGTGGGATTAGAATCAGATCGAAACGATGATCATTACGAAACATTGGCGTTTTACGCACCTCAGCCGCCTTTCACACATCTTCATCGCTGAAAAGACCTCGTACTTCTCCGTTGCTCTTGCAACAGCCATCACAATTTCGAAGTTTGTATGTTCCAGATTTATATGTCTCCTGGGATAGACAAACAGAAAGAGTACCTCTAGTACGTTGGCTGGTTCTTCGAGCTCGGCCGGAATCCATACTCTCGATGCGGATCGCTCGTTGATGATCCTGGGCAGTGCACCGGTGTATGCCTCGAGGTACTTGCGATGGAGCTTGAAGTGGATACCGTCGGATGATTGAATGGTCACGTCTGCATCACTCGCATTGACTAAGAGATATCAGAATTATAATCAGTTCAGGGTCTTCGATTCAAGTTTTGAAAGCAAAGCAAAAGGAACAAACATTCTTTGTGTACTGCAGTCCCGTTGTCTCCACCTGCATAGATGGTTCTGGCTTGATTCATTCTTGGTGAGTGCCACTGGATAAGTGGCACAAAGAGTTAATTGAGAGGAAATAACACCCAGGCTGGAAGGGGTGACTTTTATAGTTAGGACAAAACCGAGAAATCTTAATAAAATCTACTCGTATGCACACGTGGTTACCACGAGGACAATGGCGATTAAGCGATATTAGGCGCCCGTATAATGACGAGATGTATAGATACAATTGTTTTTTCTAAGCGAGCAGAAAGGACTAATTTACATAACGTCCATAACGTTTCTATAAAAATAGTCCAATTCAAAGAGTCCAGAAAGCGTGTAAACTACGAATAGAACACTTATGTTGTTATTTTGGTATTCATGGCAAGGCTTTCGCTCACCGGGTAGGAGTGGGCGCTCAGATCAGACTCGAATATTTGAGTCAATTCCAATGGTTCAGTAGAAGGTATGCCGCTTGTGTATTCAGTCGTATCTTCTGCCCAAATTCGGCTCACTGTGTAGCCGGTATCAGTTTGAGCATCTTGCGTAGTAGTCCTCCCGGACGATAATGTGTCTGCTGCAGCGAGCGCTCGATGGTTAGCTCCGATCTGGGCTGTGGGTACTTCGGAGCGAATCAGGCGATAGAAAGAAGTAACCACAATGAGCATGTTGCAAACAAGTAATGACATTGAAGCCTAAACATCAGGGAGTCGTCACCATTGGATTTTGTTGCTGTATTTGAGAAAACCAAAACTCACGATGAGGTGCGCAAAGACAAACGCCATAAACGCAATCTTATCCCTGTCCGTCCTCGCAGTAGTTTTAGCGAATAGGATACTGGCAGTAAAGATCAGAATGAACCCTGTTAACAGAGTAGCACAGAAACATGATTGAATTAGGCGCCGTGTCGTATCCGGCAATTTGACACGCCAAAAAGCAATTAGCGGTACAATCATGAGCGCTACGTCTGCAATAAAATCGACTAATTCACACCTTAGAAAAATAGTAAAATAGAAAGTGACAAATTTAAACTCACCTGAGATCCGGGAGACCGCCGTGCCAACTGAAAGAGGGCATTGGTATGGAGGTGTATTCATCCAATTCCAAGGGTTCCGATTGCAAGTCACTCCAACTTCCGCTACAAATGCGATGCAAAAAACGCCAAATAGGTAAGTCAAGAAGATGTTCTTTTTGCGTATAGGCTGGAGAGGAGGGATTGTCCTTGTGATCGTTAAAGCGAGACTAATACGAGTGCACCTACAATCGAATAGTAAAAAAGTCAATGTATAAATAAATAAAATGTCGAGAAAGAATGAAATTTCGAAATTTACCAAATTAACACAATGAATGTAACTTGTGAGAACCATGCAGTGACTATGAGAAGTTCTAGGAAGCTCTATTCAACCTCTCAGGCAATTTCGATAGTAGAAGGGGAAAACTTACCTTGCGACCTTGCTTCACGAAGCCACAACGTAGGAAAGTACAGACAGTCTAGAAAAAAGCAAATTGATGCGACGTGATCATCCCACCAGACTTGCCGCGTTTTACTTCGTCTGTAAAAGCGGAACACAGACGAAGCAATAGCAAGACAATGGCCAACAGTGAGACAAACTATAAAATATATGATCATCCAGCCTTGAGCCAAGAAGCTTCCAATTATATAGTCAAATGAATTTCGAGACGATGCGAACCTTTCCAGATCAAAGTGTGCTCTCGATCCATGCTTCAATGCGGGTATGGACTTCGTGATATCTGACGTTCTCCAAATTCGTAGTGGGGGGAGCCAAGGGGGGGTTGAACGTGAAATGTCGGATTCAAAAAACTCACGCTAGCGCTAATGAATAGCTATCCGAGTTACTTATAAACGATAAACATTGGTTTCTCTTAGGGGTTAAGCATGTGGGAGAACACGTCAAGATAGTCAATTTGTAAAGTCGTATGCATCTACTAAATAGTTACTATTAGTATTACTGACCCTGAGCTTTCCCTGAACTGTTTATGCGAAGATAAGGATTTTTAAGATTGGTGAACTCACATTATCAGATCGCCGTTGACCCTGAAGGTCTGACTCCCTGACCATTTCTTAAAATTTTAGTTTCATAGTCGAGGTGATGATTCAAGTTGGAAATATTCGGCCAGTAAAACGCGAGCGGCATGTCGGACACGAGTGGCGTTGTCAAATTACTGTCCCACGAACTTCTAAAGGTAAAAAACCAAGTCAGTGCTTACATAGTAGGATATAGTCATAGGGTCCATTGTTTCAGAGTTTGTAAATGGTATGAATAATATTACATGGATAGAATATAAATGGATCCAATAGACAACCAATAGTAGTACGTATTTATAAATGTCCTTTACATGTGATGCGCCCGAAGAGGAGGAGAACGAGGAGGAGAGAAAGAAAGTGGGAAATAGGGTACACTCGATGGAGAAGCCAAAGATCCAGGGAGGTATAGTGGTATCGTGGGGAATAATTCAAAGACATGTTGCATAACTCCACGCATAGCTCTGGTGCTAGGCTGCGGAGCAGGCTCTGTCATGTTCATGACGGCGTGTACCCGAGGCTCTTGTACCATATGATCGTCCGAGCCTTCAACAGGCAATATTCCAGTTCCACCTTCAAGGTTTCTACCATCCCATACACAGTGCACGTCTGTTCCAGGGATGATCTGCACGAGCCGACCAGTCTCGACATGACGAATCTCAATGAACCGTGTGTCAAACAACAGCACATAGGGGGCATGCATGGCAACCTTAACAGCAGTACCCTCCCATTCGATTGTACCTGACGACCTACTAGGGTGCCCATGCCTATCGACAAAAAGTCCGAATTCTAATAATCCAGTGTAATGAGTTAAAAAGTCAAAAGGTTTATAACGCTGATGTTTCACCATTATAGCATAATAGAAATTCGTCCTCGCGTGAGCGGAACATACCCATCGGTCGGCATGAATCACAACGTTTGCTAAGATAAGGAAATTTGGGATCGTCGCGTTGGGGAATGGTAACACTTTTGTAGCTACGAGATATATGAGCATTCTCCTGCAAGGCAATATAAATGGACACTTCGACTCACTCATTCAAATCCATGATCATAAAGCCCTTAGCACAAAGAACGGCAATTCTGCTGGCCCTCAAAAATATTAAATCGTGCGCATCAGGGAATGAGAAATCCCTATTATATTGGCGGAACCATTCTATCTTCTTCTTGAATAGACTATTCCCACCAGCTTTAGGCCGTTCATTGATCTTATCAATCACTGGCTCCACAGCATAGAACACGCAATCGCTGTTCTAAAGGATTGTTAGCTCGTCTCATGCGAAGGTAGATAACCCAGCCTACCCCTCGTTTCTTCATGTAGATGACAAGTGTCCGACCGTTGAGAACACCCACGCTGAAAAATTGCACATCCTTGCTGCATATCTTCTGCGGAGTTTGAGAAGCGTGGACACTCCCAGGTGTAGTCGGGACAAGAGCTTCTAGGTGATAAGCAAAAAGAACCTACAATTTATGTAAGTCTTCAACTATAACTGCTCTAGAGCAAAAATCAAACCAACCTTGTCAGCCAAAACAAGGAAAAGTCCAAATTCATCCAAAATGGCGCATTGAGTGACCATCTTGAGGTGTAAGACTCGGCGGAGCGCTAACAACCGTGTTAAGCAGCATATTGCGAGGGTGAATATATGAAAGTTCTTACATCGTGAATCATGGCGATAACCAATCCATACACCCTCTGCGCATCCAATAGCTACAAGACCTCTCCCATCTGGCGTGTCTTTTGCGACGTTAGCTAACAAACAATCGGCGGCGATGGAAAGAGGGTGCTTACTGAAAGGAACAGAACACGTGACTTTGCCTGTAAATAATGTCCCGTCGTGCCAAACAGAAGAAGTGGGCCCAAGGGTCGAAGAGGGCAACAAAAAGGTATCGACACTAAGACTCTCAATCTCGAATACTTTGTTGGATTCTTGGACAACTTTTCTCAATCCGAGAGATTCCTCTAGCTTTTGTTTCCACTCTGATCTTTCCTGCGGTGTTTCAGTGAATAGCATATAAGTTCCTCCGAGTCGCCCGTTGTGGTGGATCGTCAAAGGGTAAATAAGTCTCGTAGGGTCTTGAAGATCACCAGTCCTTCCTGAAGCAATGCTCGCTGTGTCACTGTTCCTCTCATGTCCGTTGATACTGCTATTAGTACCCCAAAGCGTACGAAGGCGGCCGGTACTCCTTTGAACTGGAATATCAGTAAAGTTTACAAGTGTGAGAAGGTCCAGAGGTATAGGCTAGTATGCAAATGAGTTGTTATCCTTTAGGCGCTAAAATGCTGACATACTCTGCGATGGACATGATATTTAGTAACTTCATCCTTCTGGCGAGAATGTGTCATAACGACTGCAAGCAGAATGCATAATGAGTTGACTTCGGGGAGAGAAATTCAAAGGGGATGACGCACGATAATTGTCAAATAACATGACAAAAAGGTCTTCACGGTCTTGATCGGATTGTCGTATCAACCTTCCTGTGTGAATTAAAGATCGCTGTTCATTCAATAGATCCATGTCCTATTTTCAAATTGTCAGCCTTCAAAAACGCTTAATGATAATCCTGAAACTTACGACATATTCTCCTGGCTTGAACACTAGGTTTGAGTTGTACTTCCAAAGTTCTACTTTTTGCTTGGCAGATGTTACCCCTGGTTCTGTTTCTCGTCCAAGGGCTTTAATGAGTTCAATAACATGTGGAATTTCATTGCGGTCCGTATGATACGATGGAGTCTCCGTCAGAATTTCTTTTAGGAGCAGCTCGTAGCGTAAGAGACGAGGAATAGGTCGGTTGATAAAGTTTTTCATATCCAATCGGTGCGAGTCAGGATGTCTAGTAGCATGCTGCGAAAATATCAGAAAAATGGCGTTGGTAAGAAAGATTGGCGATATCTCACAGTGACAAATTGTTTGAACGAGGGATTGTTAATCATCTCATCATCGATTCTGTACGCAGCGATCGGATAATTTGGAATGTATTCCATATACGCTTCGCGGAAGTTCAGTGCAGCGTCGCAGACAGCTGCTGTAATACTCCGTATTCGAGGATGTTCTTCCCTCTGAATTTCATGCAACATATCCACCAGTCTTCGATGATGAGCATGCAGTTCGCTGAAATTATGAAAAACGTCACTAATAAATTGATCCAGACGATGTGGGGCGATGATTGGAGGTTCCGCATTGCGCAGTGGTCGGACATACATCTATATATCGAGGATCAAAGATACACACAAAATTAAAAGACAAATGCCACCTACTGTCTCAATATTTTCCAGGTCACGTACGTACGCCATTTCACCTTTGATCAATTCGAATATAATACTATCACCGGCCAAATTAGTCCGATGTGGGGCAATCAAGGTTTTCAAAAGCTTACGATTGACGTTTAGCCTCTTCTTGTGTGAATTTTGCTCGTGATTCGGAAGAAACCAGATCATGCCATTCCCATTTGCCTGTGCTACCTTTTCCCATAGCGGACTGGAAGGTTCGCAGCTGAGCATCGTTCTGCAAATTCTGAATAGCAGTGATCGCTTCCATCAGGAAATCGCCATCTGGATTAGATTCTTCTGTTTCTCGGTAAACAGCCTCCAAAAGCACGGGATATTTTTGTAAATGCTCTGCCGGTCGATTGAGATAGTGCTTGAGATCAAGCCGAGGACTTCCTCCAGGTCTAGCTGCTAATTTGCGAGAGCATTTCTACCCAAAAAAATTTTCTCTTTGATTTCACTTCCGCAGAAACACGATCACATGACTTACCTCAATGAACAAACGAAATTCAGGATTATGTTCCATCTCTTCCTTCATCCTCTTTTCTGCCAAAGGATGATGGCCAACATATATGGGATACACGAGCCTAAACTCGGTGGCAGCATCCAGGAAAATGTCACCGACGCCCTGGATGACCGGGCGTTGCTCTCTTTGTCGCACGTACATAACCTCCAACAAGCGACGATTGCATTCGCGGAGCTCTAGAATATTACCAAACACTTGTTCAATGAATTCTTCTAGCTCAAGTGGTGTCATTATCGGAGGGTCAGCCTGTAATAATGGCTTGATGAAGATGTTCTCAACAATGTTCAGATCTTCAATGTACTGTTCTTCTTTGCTGATTAACTTGTGAATGATTCTATAGGAAAAATTTAAGCATGTTGACCAATCATCTCAAGACAAAAACCGTACGTCTGTCGATTGATTTCATTTTCTGACAATGAAGCTAACACCTGTGCTGGGACTTCCTTTGACCAATCTGCCCGTGTAGCACCAATAGGCGTTTCCGCAATGGTGGGCAATTGTTTCATTCCCTTATGAGAGAATAAGAATTTAGCGTCGAAAAATAGTTAGTCAAATGAAGATCTATTCACCTTTCGAGGACAAGCATAAGAATAGCAGAGTCCATCCTCGCAACTAGCAGAATAACATTTTGTTAGGATAGTAACAACGCCTGTTGGAAGTTCTGCGCGTTCGATTGGCGAATCCGATGAGCCTTCTTGGTCATCTATGAACATATATACATCTTCGACGCCGTCTTGCAAAGATCGTGCACCCCATTCCACTTCGTAGAAAAACAGCATAGTCTGTAAGCTACGGGCTACCAGTAAAGCAGCCCTTCTATCAGCAGGTAAGCTTCCATGGTCGCGGACTATTCCTTGTTGGATAATGGAGTGGAGAGTTGACTATATGCGTTGAGGATTACATCAAACTTCGTCACTTGAAATTGGAACATACTTACCACGATATCCTTGCCGGTAAAAGCGCGAGGATAAGGGATACTTCCTTTTACGTGGACTCCGCGAGGAACTTTATCTCGTAACTGCACTGCGAGGTGAGAAAGAAGGGCAGGATTAATAAACCTTCTCTCGTCGTCTTCGAAATCCTCCGCTTCTTGGGCATGTAATTCCAAAGGTGTCCGTGATTCAAAATTGCCAATCTGTTTGATGACAGTAGTGTATTGTCGAGAAAGATCACTTGGACCGGCTACAGCCCAGTCTTTAATCGCCTCGGATTGGTATGAGTTAAGTGTGTCTGAACGTTGTATGCTGGCAGTTATACCAATGATACTATTGCTGTCGTTTAAATCGCGGTCCGCCCAGCTTGACCGACCATGACCTCCTTGTGTATTTTGTCGGGGTTCTACGATAGAGTCTCGAATGTAAGGAAGACCTTGAATGTCTGAGGAATGTGATGGTGGTCGCAATATAGGGTAATCTTCGCCTTCAAGGCAATCAGATCTTATCATTTAACAGAGAAAGATGCAGACATACTTATGAAGGTCGGCACATCTGTCGCCGACGTCCATCTTTCCATTATAGAAGCTCCCGAGTCGACGCTTTGATGATAACGATAACTTTCAGGAATGGATGTCACGTCGCTTGCTGCAATCGATCCCTCATAATCTTCTGGGGGAGGCTCGGATGGAGGCTCAGTGTAGTCAACCACGCGTTCAGGATCTTGAGGAGTGAAGTCTAAAGATACTTCGGCATTCGGATCTTCATCCACACTGCGATAGTAGCCAGGTAGAAATGCAGCAAATGGGTCAGGAAACTCGGTAGACGGAGACGTGGGCGCTTCTTCTTCTTCATTCCACTGCATTTGTTGTGAACCAGAAGGACCAGCGCCATTTTCATCGGCTAGCTCTGCAACCGAGCCGATTGGGGTATAGTTTGATGAACGTTGAGAATAATCTCGCGATAATTTGCGACTCAGAGGTCGTTCGGATCGTCCAGAACTCGGCCGAGAAACTTCAGTAGGTCGACTAAGGTATTCAGAATGGTGAGATAAAAGGCGTCTAGCAAAAATATTAGACTGACTTTATGGATTGGCTTGCTTGCGGGTATGGTGGTCGAACTGGAGTAGTTATTGGTACTGCGGAACTGGATGGACCAGCTTGCGGAGGTTGCGGTAAAGGCCTTCGGGAGGGACGTGCTGATGGACCGTTTGAAGGCGGCAGTGACGATCCTGGAGACGAGGATTGGGGTGGTTGCTGTTGAGATAGTGGACTGGGTGTATCTGGAGAGGTTTAGCATGTGAAATATACGATATTATACTACGGAACTTACAACTCGAGGGACGTTGTGGGTTATTGGTGTTGATTTCACCCATAGATCTCTGGCTCTCGCTGGTCGGTGAGTTTGTGTGGGATCCTGGAGAATACGGAGATTCTGGAGAAGCCGGATTCGAATGGAACCCGCGCAAAACCTTCTCGTAGAGCTCATCCAATGAATCTTCTTCTTCCGGAGCAACATTGAGATCAAGAATAGGGCCACCAGACATGGCGACCTCGGTAACCTCCACGATTAATGCAAGCCCTTGTTTGTGTGTATGCGAATAGTTTTCAGCAAAGAGCAATGGTATACGATTGGCAGATAAGTATGGGTAGGGTCATGGATAATGATGAGAACACGCAAAGGATATATTGGACAAATCAAAGCTGGCCTACGCGAAACTTGGCTATCTTGTAATGTCGCAACCAAATCAATATCCGACGTTCCGGCACAGTCCTGCCGTGGGCTCATCAGTCTCTATTATTTTTTTCTCTAACTTTATGCGCACCTCTTCCTACATTATTATACACTCAACAGTCTTCTCTCAGGATATTGTGGTCTTTTTATTGGTTTCCATCCGCTATTTACAGAGACATCACAAGAAGCGCTGAACTGTCCGACGTACCCGATTCAGATATCAACGATAAAGAATCTGGTCGCACATCTTATCACCCATAAATTCACGGAATTATCAACCTTCAGCTTCAAGGTCCATAACCTACACTATGGCAAGCAATCAGAGCGGAGAATCAAGTAAAAAGGCCACATCATCAGTACAGGATGTTAACGATGAAAAACCAGCTTTCGGTTCCAGGTGCATCTTTATATACACTCTTTTGCTCGCCCCCCGTCGTCTAACAAAAGCTCATGTCAGATTTCTAACGGATGAAGCAGACGTATGGAGTCAAAACGCATGGGATCATGTCCCCCCTCCAGATGATCAGATTGAAACGATTACAAAATCACTAACGAAGCAGAAACTAAACCCGGTCTCTTCTGAGGAGAAACTTAAGGTTAACGAGAAACCAGCTAGGCATTGGTATAATATATAACACCTTGTATCTACAATTATATGTGCTCATGGTATTTGGAGATGCAGGGACAACTTCTACAAAATGAATGCCAATAATTTCTTTCGCAACAGGAAATGGTAGGAATGTATACCACTTTTTCGTCTTGGGGTGTGTATTCTTATTTCATACCGGCCCTTAGGCTGCATAATGAGTTCCCTGAACTTGTAGCTGCGACGAAGGCTGAAGCAGGACCTATCTTGATAGCGGAAGTAGGTTGTGGTAAGTGCTTACTTAAAATATAGATTCACGACCAAAGCCATCCCTAAATATTCCTTGAAGGTGCCGGAAATTCCGTTTTACCGCTGCTCGCTGCCAATCAGAACGCTCAGTTGCAAATAAAAGCGTACGATTATTCATCCCATGCAGTTAAACTGGTACAGGTAAGGGCTATATATTGCATCCTTGGAAAACAAGTTGTAGCTTACACCCATCGGAAAGAACGACCCACTATATACCTCTCCTCCTGTGGGGTCAATTACCGCAGCCGTCTGGGACGGGACTTCACAAAATGGGATCCCTGAAGACATTACACCAGGAACAGTCGATTTAATTATTCTCGTGTTCGTAATGAGCGCTCTCCATCCCGATGAATGGGGTCAGGCGATCAGTAACATGTACAAGGCACGCAAATGTCCAGCTGTGTTAATTTGGCCCCTTTCTAATTTTAGCTCACTTCGTAGATGTTAAAGCCCGGAGGATTGATTTTGTTCCGTGACTATGGCCGACATGACCTGACCCAACTGCGTTTCAAGGGTGGGAGACTTCTTGACGATAATTTTTATATTCGAGGGGATAAAACGCGTGTTTACTTCTTCGAACTTGGTAAGAGCGCATTCGCTACCGCGCGTTTAAAAAAAGAGTCGTTTCTAACTTCGTTGATGATCTTTCTTTCAGACGAGCTTTCACTGCTGTTTACAGGAAACCGTGTGACTGAAACAGATGTCCAACCGACTATAAGCACCACAGAACAGGACGAAGACGGGAATGACACCCCCGTTTCTCTCGCACGATCAGTCGATGACGACGTATGCGCTGGCTCTCCCTTGCAAAAACCACTTGGGCAATCCCACGACGATCAATCGTTGTCAACGCAGGCCGATACTACCCTTGCACTATCTGCTATCCACCCTAATCTCCTGCTGCCTTTAAAGAACTGTCTGCCCCACCCCCTTTTTGTTGCAGAGCAACTTGGCATTGATAGGCGCTTGATTGTCAACAGGAAAAGACAACTCAAGATGTATCGCGTCTGGATGCAGGGAAAATTCCGTAAACTTTGAAAGCGGTATTACATACATTGGTACCAAGATTAACATTTTTATGGCATCGATAGGATCCGCATGTTTTGAAAACATAACACCTTTCCTCTACATTCACACGTGGGGCTGGATGGTGACCTGCTGAGTATTTCAAACTGTTATTCACCTTTAGATATATACGCAAGAACTTCACTCGGCCCTTATCCAAACGTCTTACATGGTAGTCAGGAATCGTATAAACTATTACACTAGAAGGTGGATACTACAATGTATAAATCAAATGTTATAGATCTTGGGATTAGATTGCGTATAAAGATCATGGAACAAAAATTAAGGATTCGTGAGGTTAGAAAATGATGTCTGCAATCTTCTCCCTGAAGTTCCGTGGAGGAACTTCTGGCTCTTCGGTTTCTTCCAAGGAAGGAATACCCTGAAATCAAGTATTTAGGATCGAAGAAAGATGGTAAACGTGAAGCAACAAGACATACGGTGACGAGATCCATATCCAGTGGCGTCCAGAAGCGAGTCTTCTTGACGAACTTATAACCGAAGTACAGGATGAAGAAGAAGGGAATATTGATGTCTATAATGAGAGAAATGCGATGAGCATGTATAATTCAAAGGCAAGGTGTTTGTTTATCAACGTACATGCAGTGAAGAAATCCGACGGGTTGAATTTCCAGAAGACAGTGAATCCGTTGACTAGGATGAAAAACATAGTCCATCCCATACCCCAGTAACTCAGATAAGGTTGCCATGAGTTGTGGTATGCGTTTGATTTGGGGTCGAATCCTTGTGCCAACAATCCTTTACCTATTTTGAAGGATAAGGATAAGAAAAGGACTTCAATGAAAGAGTAAAATACACTTACGGAAGCGAACGTAAGTCAAATTCATAATGAACCAACTTGTGAATCCTCCAGTAGTCGACAAGTTCACGAACCAGCTGTAGACCTTCGTCAAACACGAACATGGGCAATGCAAATAATACCACGTACTTGAATACCGTGTTCGAGCCCTTTGAAACACTCATGAATGACAGAACAGTGAAGCAGGATGTGACTAGGACAGCATATAGTGGAAGTCCTTTCTTCGTGCAGTATGTCAGAACTCTGGGTGCTTGGCCGCGGAGTGCAAGCCCATAAAGCACACGGGAAGCACAGAACAAGAAGCTGTTGCCAGCCGAGAATGCACTCGTGAAAATGGCAGCATTGACGATGTGAGGTAAAACTAATTGAACATAAGCTTGAGGAAGCCACAGGAAGTATTGTAATATCACTCACCATTAATTCCTGCGCGTTTGATGGCGATAACGAATGGCGACGACGCAGCGGTGTTATTTCCTGATGGTGAAGAGTAAGCAACTAATGATATTCGCAAACTGTTCTCTACAAACCTGCTAGACTGAGAAGATCCGAATCGTTGTAGGCGACCAGCATTCCAATCATGAGAATACCCAGAATCTATGTTGTGGTTAGATCGATGATGAATTCACGAGTTAGAATTAAACAAACTAACGTAGAAGACGACAATACGGTAGAACACACGGCGGACGGCTTTCGTGATATTGCGGCGAGGACTTTCAGTCTCAGAGGCAGCACTGTAAGAAAGGATCAACAAAAATAAGATCTAAATAACGGTATGAGTACGCACATAACAACCAACTCCATTCCTTGGAACGAGAATGCAGCTTGAACGAGCACACTCAGGATAGCTACAAATCGATCTGTAGCAATGTTGCTATGTACCAAACCTGCACGATTTACAGCGCCTGGATTTTTCCAAAACTACGAAATGTCAATACAATTTCACATATATAATCATAATGCTCACCCTGAATCCAATACGATCACCATGAGGACCTCCTCCAAGATCAATGACCAAACCAACAAGGAGTAGTCCAATAATAAGAGTAACTGGCATGCATTTGCTCAGGATCCGTAGGATGGATTGACAAAGAAAAAAGCTCACGCTTGATGATAGCAAAGATGAATTCAGCTGGAAGCATCCGTAGTTAGAACGAAGGATAACAATCTTAGAGTCAAAGCTCACATTCTCCGAAATACCTGTAACGTCGGTATAAGAATTGTTACATATACAAGACACGAAACAGCAACGCACCGTACGCCGAAGATGTTAATCAAACAGACCAAGACACAAACAACTGCGGTATATGCCGCTACATGATTCTTCTACACAAAAAGGTCAGATGCTGTCTGACAATGTGATTGTGGAAAAGTACATTGTGGTCCCAGAAGCTAAGCAGAATGACAGCCGCAGTGATTTCCACAGGCGTCGAAATTCTAGATCAGGTGTCAGCCTCGCTGTCGTCTAATTCAGTGCACGGGACTTACGCGTTTGTATAGAAGTAATTCTAGATCCTGTTGAGCTTTCAATTACAAAAATGCAATAGTAGAGCTTACCCATCCCGTAGCAAAACCGAGAGCAGGATCTACCCAGCGTGCAGCTGAATAATGCGTTGAAGGATGTGGTTAAGAAAACGTCAATATGCAGTGCACAAATGACTAACCAAAGTGGGGGAACGTCCCAGATATGGGAGCCCATGTCGTCATTTCACCAACGGCACACAATGAGCTAAATTAGTGGGTCAATCTTTGATAGGGATACGCATTATATCACAAATATACGTACGAGTATGCCACAGTGCCAACCAACGCATACGCTATCAGAGCACCCAAAGGTCCCGCTTTTGACAAAGCTCCTCCAGAACCTAAGAACAACCCTGTCCCAATGGTACCGGCGATCTATATGATGATATGCTCAGAAGAACAACATTATCTCAAGGGTGATCAATGCTTACAGCAATCCTAAAACGACATGAGTATTATGTGGAAGAAAGACAGACTGATCGACTCACATTTGTACATGGCGTTGCTTCAGCCGGCGCTGAACGCGATCCAAATCGTGCTCATCGAGGTGGAAACTAGGAGAAGGTGAACAACGGCGACAACAGACTTTTGTGGAGATAACATACTCTGGGTTGGTTTGCCTAGTAGCGCCCGGCACACCACCTTGCTCAATGCTAACACTGTCCTTTTCGTTTTTTTCCTTGTCCGACATGATGGGCTACGGAAAAAAATTGGAGAGGGAGGAAGACGTAAGAAAGAAGGGGCTTCGTTTCTCCCAGGCACGTAAATATATAGTTTACCGGTGTACCTGGTGGAGTGAAAGGGGGATACAGTGATACATGACGGGTATCGGAGACGTGGGTTCGATAAGACCCATAATATCACGCATTGCAGGTGGATGGGGTTTTCCGACTGTATATTTAGTTGTGAGCCACCGTAAGAAGGATTATCTCCCGAACCTCAGGGGATACAGAGTGTAGTGGTTAAAAATAGATATTGCACATGGGTAACACGGCTGTGTGAAGGAAGCTGCTATCTGGAGAATACTTTTGACATCAGAGATCAAATGCACACAGTCTGACAGTACGTTATTGATGTATTGCACACATACTGGTATATACTTAAGTCGAGATCTCTTCCCAAGTTTGCTATCGCAATGGCGCTGTCATAAAAATTTAATGAGCCATATCTACGCGTATCTGTGCATATTCATCAGGCAGACGCAGATCGACAGTATGCGGACGTTGAAACAGATTTTAACCCTCCGTGGATTATGGAAAGAATGACAGGGCGCTTGAATATCCGCTTTCATGTGTATACCAAGGGACACCGTGAGGATTTTTGCAAGCGGTGACAGTCTTGCCGCGATGATTGCTGATGACTTGAGGCATAAATCGTTTGCTGAGTTTATAAAGTCGCGATGTTGGATAGAAATGGGCGATGTTACGGTTGCCATGAATGTGCACGAATCTGAAGTTCCAATAAGATATGCGATCTTCGTGCACGCAAATAGGTGTAGCGGCGAGAGCCTCTGACACCTATTGCAGGTCCAGTGCGGTGAACTTGAGACTTGAAGGTGAAATCGTACTATCTAGCACGGA
>Ga0247779_1000926_pt1 | contig 15208 bp, 14 predicted proteins | sample UWRJL221509R5_FD_179925 | JGI IMG/M metagenome (GOLD analysis project Ga0247779, IMG submission 179925) | Plant litter microbial communities from Arlington Agricultural Research Station in Wisconsin, United States - UWRJ-L221-509R-5 | ecosystem: Environmental > Terrestrial > Plant litter >... | reverse complement strand
AGTTCTCACTTTATATGTCCATGAGTCCATAAACGATCGAAGCTTATGTACAATAAGCATCAACAACTAACTACTTACAGGCAGGTGGCAATGCATAAAGCTCCAACCGACTCATCGCTGTTACGCTATATCGAAACTCCTCAAGCCTGCAGATAGTAGCACCAGCTTGCAGGGCCTGACAGTAATGTTTTTGAGGTCACTAGTAACATAAGGGTTGCATGTAATCTCATGCCCATCAATTAGACATATAACAATTTCAAATATTATATAAGTATTCAAATTGCTGGCAAATACAAAGGTACTGGGGCAAGCTATTATAAGTATCCTAAATATACCAAGGTCGGCGCCTTCTGAACAATATTGTCGCATTGGGATTAGGGAGGTTATTCGTTCCAATGACGATATCTTTTGGCCTTACCCCATCCTCAAAACGCACATCATAATGTAAAACTGTATGTGCCAACATTATCTTCATTACAGCCGCAGCAAAGAACCTACCAGAACATGCGTGTCGGCCATATCCCCATGCGAGAAAATTTGCCGATGTTGACACAAGCTGAAACTGCATTCCGCTTGACATGGTAGGGTCATCTCCGTATCGTTGATTATGCATCTCAAAATATCGAAAACCGTCGAATATATGTGCCGACGTATAGATATTGTCATCGAAGTGGCGAGCTTGAGCAGCTGTGGCAAGAAGGGTACCCTCCGGAAGACGTGTACCATCGGCAAACGTATAGGGTTGGATTACTTTTCGCAACGAGGACACTGAAACGAAAGTCATAGGAATATTGCGCTTTGACGTCAGTACGTTGATTCATCTATAAAGTGGCTCACCTGAAAAAATATTGCTCATCCTCATGGACTCCTTCAAAAAGCTGTCAATTTTGTGCATCTTGTCGAGGGAGATTCTATTCCATCCTTCTTGGGAAACGGCGCTGCGTACTTCCTTCCGCAGAGCTGCTGCATATTTAGGATTGGAAGCTAAGTAGTATAATGCATGTGCATAAGTCTGTTTTTGATATCAGTGTTTGATTCAAAGGGTTCGTGCAATTATCTTTACCAAGGAAATTGTCCGATTAGTTGTGACAGTAAGTCCAGAAAGACTGTTCGCAATATCCGGCAACGTCCCTTCGGCTGTAACATTCGTAACCAGTGATGAAAGCAGGTCCACCTAAGGGGAACAGGTGAGCAGATGTTGGTACTAAAGTAAGTACTGCCTACATTTTTATGTTTTTCGTCCTTGTACTTCTCAGATTCTTGTCTTCTTCGATGGATAAACGATTCGGTCAGAAGTTGTAAATGTCGATCCCTCTGATGGCGCTTGCTGAAGTATTGAAGAATTCTGACAAGAGTTTACTCAGAAACATTCGGGGCGCCTTGACAAAATGTTGATGTACTGGACTTACGACTGAAATATTGCTGGCAACGCGGTTAAAGTGACTGGTGAGCGCCATTGATAAGCATCTAAGGCCAACGAAGCAGTAAGACGACTGTACTCTTGATCTTGGGCTGAGATTTCACAATACAAATAAGTATGATGACAATGATGACAACTATCCAGCAGTAACATTCTTACAAAAAAACTGTCCCACAAAGACGCGATTAACAATTCGAGCAGTTGTTGCAGTGACCAGGCTCATCGCATCCAGTTGATGCCAGCCTAATTGAGGATAATTAGGACGGCGTGCCATGTTAGCCTTTGGCCAAGCATAATTACCAATGGTGTTAGACGGAATGAAACCATCGAATGTGGAGATAATCTCTTCACGAACAACTGGTATGATGTATCCAATGTTTTGCGTTATATATCGGGTTGAGAGTTCCAGATTGTGTGATAGGATAGATTTAAGGTGACCACTAGCGTATAGCGATGAGTCTGGCTAGGGAAATATCAGGCAATATGTTTGGGATATGGGTGTTCTCACTCTCGGTACCTCATCGACAGCACTTGTGAAAGATATTTCGTTCTCCGAGACTTTGCGCAATTCTTCGACCATTCTTTCTCCTGTGATTATGACAACCCATTGATTCAAGGTGGATATTTTGAACAAAGCGCCACGATACTAAACAACGTGAGTTTTAGAATACTAGGATAAATTAAATAAGCACCTTTTCGTATCCCTTTTGAACATGATTCCGTCCATGTTTTAAGAACTTAAATGCGTCAAAGTAAGATAGAAAGTATGTCGCGTGTCCGAACGTTGGTATGCATTTCAGCTTAAGAGTAGGAAATAAGAATCAGTATCGACCAAAATACGAAAACTGCAGTACAAACATTTGGTTCCTTCCTTTCAGTCCTTGAGAATAGAGTTAAAATTAGGATGGCAAAGAGACAAAAGAAAATAGCGGGAGAATGACCATCTTCAAATTCCATACCCATGGCGAACAAGATGAACCTTGCAAGGAACAGTGCCACCTGTGGGTAAATAATTTTCCCAATTCTATATTTGGACATAGCTTGCGATAAGATAAGATTTTAGGGGCTTCTCAGTTTCCCAACGAGCTATCTTTGTGGTCTCAAATTCCTTCAAGTAGATTTTCAAGTTGCTTGCTCCCAAACACTCAAACATAGATAGCACACACGTGATGGGCAGTCCAGACTGTATATAATCTTTCACTTGTCGTTTTCAGAAAACCCCACCCACGTTGATTGCAAATCTTTTCATCAGAAGACCCCACACTTATCTCCTTTGCTCTCCCCTACTATGACTGATAGCTCACCAGCCCTGGAGAAAATCTCCTCAAACAAGGTCTTTGAGGGTGAATTAACTAAATACAAGTTCAAGGTATATCTCACTTTCTTGTTAGTATCTAATCCATGCCTTTTACTCAAGCAGTAACTTCTGGGAAAGTCTTCTGTACTTGGAGGTCTGGATGCCCAGTTCAACCTTTTTATTCCCTTTAGTGGCAACAATCCAGACTCCAAGTTTCCTGTTCTCGTTTACCTTGCAGGTTTGACTTGCACGGAAGATAATGGGTAGGATGGTAGATATTACGTTAGGCCTAAATATCAAAACTAATAATGCTTGATAGAGCACAAAAGGGCGGATTTTTCAACGCTGCAGCATCACAGCAAATTGCAATTCTCTTTCCGGACACTTCTCCTCGTGGTGCTGGAGTCCCAGGCGAAGATGTTGACTGGGATTTTGGAACAGGTGCTGGATTTTATTTGGACGCTACAAAACCCGAATATGCAAAATATTACAATATGGCGACACATATCACAGAAGAACTACCTCGAGTCATCGAAGCAGCCGGTCTACCCCTTGTAAAGTGCTCGGTTTTTTGACTGGTCTCATTGGCTGATCTTTTACTTGGAGGATTTCAACCGTCAATCCATCTTTGGACACAGTATGGGAGGTCACGGAGCTTTGACACTTTACCTTTCGTCTAAGTTGTACAGATCGGCATCTGCATTTGCGCCCATTAGTAATCCGACTAAATGCCCCTGGGGCGAAAAGGCTTTCAACGGCTACTTGGAGAGCGGCATAGCAGAAGCTTTATCGAAATATGATGCAACGGAACTCATATCCAGAACGACAGAACCTGTTCATATCTTGATTGATTATGTATTCTCTTTCCGCATCTTCACATCGTGGGATCACACTGACTGCTTTCCAGGGGACTGGAGACAATTTCTACAAGCAAGGCCAACTTCTCCCGGAAAACTTCCTTAAGGCCGCCCGTGAAGCTGGACACGATGAATTCCAAGTTCGAGTCAGAAGTCAGCCTGATTACGATCACAGTTATTACTTTGTGAGCGATAGTATCGTGAGCTCCGAAACAAAAATTCTGACATCCCTTCAAAGATATCAACCTTTGCGTCAGATCACATCCATTGTGAGTTTATCGTTACTTGCTTACGACTCAAAACCAACTCAAACACCGACAGTCCACGCCAACTTTCTTAAAGCATGAAAGTGTATAATATTTATTTAACGAGAATGAAACATTGTTTTTAAGTTCATCGCAAAGAAAATAGCTTAGGTCAAGCACCCATAGAAGTAATCCTGAGACGATAGAGAGCTTCTAAATCCTCTAGCTCGCTTATAATCCAATCATTTTCAAGGGCAGAGTGAACGGTCGCTCTTTTCAACGGGTCACAAACCAAGAGACAGTCGACCAAAGTTTGAGCTGGTCGTTAAAGATAAGTTAATATTCTGTTGTCGGTTTTCCTGCCGGCCAGAACCATGTAGTTCACTGACCATCTGGTAACTTGATCCAAGGGTCATGAAAGTATTCTACGCATCCGTTAATAATTTTTTCCTTGACCTTCAAATCTGTTTGTGAGCACATTTCGGGTAGTGAACGAAAGCCGTCCTGAGAACAAGATTCTCTTGTACGAGCTACCCAATTAGACGAGGAGCGAGGTTCATTGTCAAAGGGATGAGAACCACTACTCATAAAAGAACGTCACAGGCTACAAGACATACAGATAGAGAGAGATGAAGACGCACGATAACATAATGTATAAAATGACACCCGTGCTCCAACAGTCGGATGGCATACTGGGGTAAGTGACTCGTGAGGACGTGTTATGTTGCAAGATTGTATCTGCTTACCCGATGTATCCAAGATGTTTATTGTCCAACGCGAGTATCCCTTCGGGTGGAAGATATGAAACCGTTCCACATACATTGAACGTCTCTTGATAAGAATTTGGCCGCGCTAAACCGAAGTCTGCAATAAGGATACGAGGATATGGCTCTGGACAATAGAGTAGAATATTTTCAGGCTGCACAAACTAGTCAGAGAATCCATCAGAGTATATGCAAGACAAAGCCACCTTTAAATCTGGCACAGAATCATGTAAGATCAAAATAACATATCAAACCATATTCAAAATGCAGGCACCTCGATGGGATATTTGTTTTTCGTGAAGGTACTTCAACGCCTGAAGCAGTTGATATGTTATATATTTCGCTTCTGCCTCACATATTTTGCTCCCGATGCCGTTTGCATGAGTGATGTAGGTGAAAAGATCTCCTCCAGTGCATAGCTGGAGAAAAATATGTCTGCATGCGATCATCAGTAATATTCAACCATGTGCGGAAATGGGACATGACAAATGACATAAATCTTTTGTTCTCCTCTGTGTCGTATATCTCATTTATGTTGGGCTAGATAAGTTCAAAACCATAATCTTATCCATAACTAAACGACAAAAAAAAGCACTTACATGTTTCAATGCCATAAGTATTCTGACTTCTTTCATGACTTGCCCTATTTCCGAGTTTTTCTTAGTTCGAATACTTTTACACGCGACCTGACGATGTCTTTCAGGATCCAAAGCCAAATGTACGGTTGCGAAAGAGCCTGTTCCAAGACACTGGGACGTAACTATGTACTTTCCAATACGCTAAGAGCAAGTCAGTGGGCGTATGGTTAGTATATATTATTAGCAGTAGCCTGCCTTGTGTAGAGGTTGCAAAGGAGGGGGCGTTGCCTCGAAGATAGACAACTTGTCAGCAGCCTCTTTTCTCAGATATAAACATGTAAAACCTATATAAAGACGTTCGTAAGTAAATGATAAGTCATAAGTCGTAATTGCTCACGGAGTGAGTTGGGGAGCTGGACAGTGTCCCCATCCATGAGTATAACAAGGGCTTTGCGAATATGTTCGCCATTGAGAGTTATTCCATTTCTGGATACGTCCTTGCGTTAAACATGAGTGTTAGGGATAGACATGGTATAGGCGGATGCTATAACCTGGCAGGAGATTATCACACCCCCGCTCGGCGAGCGAACTCTATGAGTACATAAATAAGAAGCCACAATAAAGGTCTGTGAAGATCCTACGCATATAGCTTGCAGTGTGTCGCCGATACTAGGGAGTCATTGACGACGTAGGTGCTAAACCTATCGTTTAGTTTCTCTTTGAGTGTTATCAGAAATTGATCGTTGACCAAGCTTCAGGATTTCTGCCAATAATCACAGGCTTGTTGAAGGTTAACGAGATGACTGATATTGGGTCAAATATGTCTGTAATCACACACAGACCAGTGCTCGAATCAAACCTTCTTTACGGCCCTGGCGAGTAGTGACCAGTTTTGCGCATACATTTGACTCATCGTGCCATTCCTTTCCGTCTCCTAGATTCCCAGATGATTTGAGTGATGATACCAGGGAAGACTGGCCTAGAGAGGATAGGTCAGGACATGCACTTTAAAAGTTCATCGTTGCGAACTTGGCATGGTATTAGAACTTGAACTGTTTTTCAAAAGACCAAGAGATTTTCGGAGAGAAGTTAACGTAGAGGGGGGTCTTTCAGATAAAGTGGGGACTGCTCAATGTACGAGTTGAAAGAAGGTTGAGTTTAACGACCTTAGCTTAAGGCTTAGGGCTCGTCGGGTTCTGACTTTGAATTTTGAAATCTATACTGTGTCACGACGCATGTGAAATTCACGTGAGGGTCGCGCGACGCGCATTTAAGCGCTCAGGTACTGCTACCAAATGGGAAGATAACTTTTTAATCTTCTTTGAATCCATCATAAATGCAACACCTTTTATAAGACACACAGAAATATACAGATCTATACAATCGATTCAAATCGTCCTAGGCTCAGTCGTAACCCTTCCCACTTCGTTGCTTCACTCGCTTCATTTTTTTGTGGCGTTTACCAGTTTCCACTTGTTGCAGAAGAGCTGCGAGTCGATTTTGCTTTCCTTGGATAGGTGTACCATCGTCTGCAATGGCGTTCTGATGAGGGTATACTTTAGCACGGGTGAAACCTTCTCCTTGAACAATGGCTTTGGATTGAAGAGCAGAACCTCTCTCGAAGAAATCTTGGTCAATCGCCCGAGATTTGCTTCCAAGCGCTTGTGCGGGAAGTATGCTGCTGCCAGTGGGAGGAATGATGTTTGAAGGAACAAAAGTGTCTGAATCCTTGCCCACCCTCGTGACTGGAGCTTGTTTCTTACCCGAAGCCCGTAATAGTGAATTTTTGCGAGTTGGCTCGTTGAAAGATTCTTCAGATATTCCGGGAGGTGGGTGGCAGAATAAGAGCTTTCCGTTTACATAATCCTTCAAAATATAACGAGCTGCTCGGGCTTCGTCTGGATTACCTTGCCCTGACCTCACATATCCACGAGCAACTATTTCCAGATCAGCAAAGAATCGGACTGCATCTGGGCTGTACTTACTGGCATATGCAATCAAGAAATTCTCCGCCGTAACTTTACCATCCCCGCCTTCTTCAACCCCTTTAGTTTTGATCTTCAGACCGTAAGTTGCCTCTAAGATTTCTTGAGGGAGTCGAAGCGTAAGCAAAGAGACTGGACCAGTGTATTCTCTAAGTTGATCGATAGGCAAGACTCCATCGCAGACTAAATCCGCTTTTGTTGTAGCAAACTGTGGGAAGACAAGACCAGGGCAATCACATAACACGATCTCGTCAGACAGATGAATAGTTTGGAAGTGTTTCGTCTTGCCCGGAGTAGATGAAACGCTGACTTTCTTTTCGCCAAGAAGTGAATTGATTGTGCTAGACTTTCCAACGTTTGGGTAACCGACAAGACCAACAGTGAGTTTTGAAGGAGGCTTTCCTGTCGCATCGGCGAATTCTAGATGACATCAATGAGATAACGGAGAATATCACTATAAGATGGAACTAACCAGAAAGAGGAGGAGCCATGTACATAAACATATTTTCAAGTTCTTGTACTGTAAGAACTTTTGCCCTAGGATCTTGACCATCTTCCGTATCTTCTTCAGCAGAGAAATACATATCGTCTTCGTCGCTTCCTTCGTCCGATGATCGATTTTCATCTGTTTCGCCATGATTTTCATCATAGTTTTCGTCCTCCTCTTCAGTCTGCTGTTCGCGTTCCAACGCTTCGGCAGCTTCTCTTCTAGCCTTCTGGATGGCATTGGCATTAGCTGCAGAATAGAAAGCATAAACGATCCCCTCTTTATCAAAATAGTCAGCCCATTGACACCTGAAAATGACTTAGAATTATGATTACATCTCTTGACAAAAGCGATTTACCTTTGTTTCGCGGTAAGGAGATCAGCCTTGTTTATGAGCAACATGCTACGCCTTTTTCCTTTTCCTGTACCGGCTTCCCCCTCTGTCCCCTCAACATCGTGAACATATGTTTCTAGATCTTCGCAACGGAACCGAAGAGGATTTCGAGCATCTATAATCTGCACGACGAGATGCGATCGTTCAAGAACTCGCCAGAGTTGCCGCCAGACTTCAATATTACGCTCAAACGGTGTCAAAAGAAATTTATCTTGATCCTGGAGTCTGAAAAATATTTAGTTAATCTACATAGAATTATCGAGACACTAACTCTGCCAATCCTCTTCGCCAGTCCAAAAATGAAGCCTTCTCTTGCCTATCCAATTCTTGTGCAGTCATAGACTTGGTCCAAGGTGGCCTTCTGGGTACTCTTAACCTTTGTTTGTTCGCTTGCTGTTTCTGAATGACCTTCTTCTCTTCTTGTTCCGATAGCAGGTGTGGGTTATGCGACGAAGTAGTTGTTTGCTGGATAATTTTTACACTTCTTCTCTCTAAATAGATCGGTTTAAAGTCTTGAAAAAAAAAACCACTACAGCGTACCTGCTGTAAATTCGGTGCCTGCGAGTTGTGCGGTGTTGAAAAATTCATCTAGATCCCGTTCTTGAGTAACTGACTTCAGACGTGAAGAGGAATCGACATCGACAGAGTACTATAAAATAAAATAAGAAAGTGATTGCATGTCGAATCAAATTTATAGCGCATACAAAACCGGATTCTTCTGCCTTTCGAGCATCCTTGACTTTCTTGTTGATTATAGCCCGCCCTAAGCCACTGGGATTCGGATTCCGACCTTTTGGAGGCTTGCCAGATCATTTGAAGATATCCTCAGGGATGAAATACAGAAAACTAGCTTACCATTGAGACGATAGCAAAAGATTAAGTAGACAAGCCACTGTTATTAGTCATTCGGCTGCGATTACTGGTTTCTAATTTTTTGTTTTCCGATCATCTGATGTGATGATGTCATCTTTTAGGCTGCCACCGTAGCTAGTAAAGGTACCCAGCACTTTGAATTCTTAAACATGAAGAACACTCAATCTTCAATTACTTCGCTCTACAGGTCTTATCTTCGCCAAGTCAGAAAGTTGCCTCATCTCTATCTTCGGTACGTTTATACTGTTATCCATGTTAATATCTAAAAGGGATGTAAGGCAGGCAGTTCTTTCGAATACGTGCAAGAGATGATATCGATTCTGTGCTGGGTATGATGGGAGACCATCGAAAGTCACAAAAATCCAAATGGATATTAAGAGTAACTCACGTTTTCAAAGGCAGCCATGATGTATCTCATGCACACCGATAGAGAGTCCATGTTATTGAACGTGCAAATAGCGGAGACCACAAAGCGTTCCAACGCATCGTGGACCTTGCATATGGGAGGGTAGGAAAATTGAAATGGGAGCTTCTAGAGGTGAGAATCTCTGTATTTATGCGTCTCGGACACTTACTTTCCCCATCTTTATGTAGCCAATAATGTCGGATCCAAACACACCATCACCCGACCCGATTATCGAAGGCGTCGAAATGTCCAGACCACCCGTCTACTCACCGGAACTGCGGGTTTTGCTTACGAACGCTGTCGCGCGTACCACGAAACCTCTAGAACGAAAAGATTTTTCCCAACCTCGTACTCTCCCTCCACGTGCCAATCCTTCCTCCGAAGAAGCACGTTTGTTTGGACCATTCAGCAAACGTCGCGAAGTGAACATCCGATGGCGCTTTTTCCGAAACGAAACAAAGAAAATTTTCCCACCTCTCGAATCTATCGTGAAATTGAAATCGTCAGGGAATGCGGAGTTGAATAGTGTAGTAGCACCACGAAAACTTGGAATGCAAGATGCAGGTGTGTTCCAAAGTATAGAAGAGTTGGTCGGAGATCCTTTCATGCATCCACCAATGACTCGAAGGGAAAGAGGGCGACAGCAGTCGGCAGAAAACGACTCAACGGCAGTTATACAAAATCGATCGACGGAACATCCTTCTCATTGGGTCAAACGCCGATACCGCACTCTTCTTGCACGATTACCACGGCTGGTGTACGATGGCCAGCATGATACATTCGAAGTCGAAATATCACCGCTGGCCCATTCCCCCAACAATTCCACCTCAAAGGTTATACATCCTGCGGACCCATTAACGATGACCTGGCTCGAACAGGATATCCAACCAAATAATAATAACAAAACAAAAAAAAGTAAATAATATCTATCTACTGAACCACATCCGATTTTTCCATCTCTAGTCCGTGTAGATCTATTACATACAAACTATAATTGCGATCTGTCGCTCTGCTTTCGTTGGGTCTGGAAGGATCCACCCCACACTGAAGGTTTAGCATTGTTTGATACTCGTCGAAGGTAAAGCTTTGTCTCTTCCTAATTCCATCAAGCATTTCCTAAAGGATGGAAAACTGAACAGGTGCATGTAGCCAAGCGAATGCCAATCATACCTGAGGCGAAACAAAAAATAAAGAATAGTATCGTTTGACGCGTTCAAATTCTGTGTCTTGTTGATCGTCACTCAGGGTCTTTATACTTTGCTGTAAAGCTGAGATATTTCGCATAATCTTTCTGATACCAAAGGCATTGGGACGGATAAGATAACGAGCCTCTGTTATTAGCACGTGTTCCATGAGATGACCAAGTCCAGCGAATAAGTATCTGTAAATTGAAGATCATTAGTATGATAGTCATACGAGCAGCTGGCGCTACGAACCTTCGATGTTTCTCTGGAAGACTAGTCACCATTACCTCATCACATTGAACCAGTTCAGATGTGAGGTCAACTACATATGGATCTGGCTCTACGGCTTCGTAATTTGAATCGTATGTACCCTTTATGCATCACTTAGAGTGCAAAAGGGATGGCAAAACTTTCGGAACGTACATGGCGCATTGCGGACGTCAAGTAGTATATGATTCTACAACGCAAATCTATCCGCACTGTGTCCAAAATAAGCGTGGACAGCTGATCATAGGTCTTCAGCAGGGCTTGGAATCGCCTATTAAAAATTTTAATTAAAGTGACTCTCCAAGGGATAACATGTACTCACAGAGCCATCTCCCTTGAGAGCGGCAAGCTAAGGTTATCCGTATCTGGTTGAGGTGGTAATTGGAAAGCGTTGGGAAACGATGGAGTCATTCCTGTAAGGGGTTCTAAATTGTTAGGACTCAAAACAGATGCCACTTCTTCCGGCCTAAATTTCAGGGCATTTAGTTCGGAGGAAAACCAAGACTAGATATATATATATTAGGTCGAATACAATTTTTTTCAACAGTTGGGAGACAAATACCACGCTGTGATGCAGAGATGCCAAAGCCGAAAGATTTTTCGATGATGAGATGAGGTGATCCTTAGTGACGCTCATATCCCCCAGAAGTTCCCATTCGATGTGTATTTCCTGTTTGTACAAATGAAGAAGATCCGTATCCCCCTCATCCTAGTCCGTGTCAAACATTTGAAATTACGGCGATACTTTGAACTCACAATGGATTTCAGAAGTTCTGAGAAGCATGGCTGCAATTCAGAACGTTGAGCCCACTTTGCTGCTAAAACTGCTTGGGTTTCACGACCAGGTGAATGAAAGGATATTGAAGTCAGATGCTGGAAACGGTCGCTGCAGCGTTGGTAAAATTGAATGACGACACCCAAAATTAGCCTCGAGTAATTTTCTCTGTGGAAAGGGCTAGTGTTTAACATAGCACACAGTGAGTTAATTAAAGCCATTAAGTGGGTGCTTGACTAAGAGTCGCGAGTTAATGACAAGACATATCGAAAATATACCATGCCAACTCACCTTCGTAAGTGGCTGAGCAGAAAGTCGCAATGATAAAGGATCCAATTGGAAGGCATCAGGTCCTGATTAGATTCCAATGAGTTACGTTTCGTGATTGACTATTTCATGATTACCTGCTACAGCGTCATGGAACAAATCCGAGACTTTCTCCTCAAGCTGAGGCAAGTACACTTTGAGTACAAACTCGTCCAAGACAACACTTGAGGCCTGAGCTGAGTCGATTCCGGATGGAAGAATTTCCGAAATTCTTTGAAGGTAGCTGAGAGTGGGCTGAAATAGTACAGTGACATGAAATGCGTCTGGGCGGATAAGGAGACGATGATGTAAATCGGTCCCAAGTAGGCGCTCATCTGTGACACTGCTAGCGATGGTTTGTACGGTATCCCCTGCAGCACCAGGCGCAAGACCTGGCATTGTATCCTTCAATACTCTAGTCAAACCATCTTCATGCGGACGAAGAGCCTTGTTGGTCAACTTCAGATCAGTATCCGAAAATCGGAAGACTGGCTAGAGGTGTATGTAAGTATGGGTGGGTATATAGACTGAAAAAACTCACTTTGATCCGGTCTTTATTAAACTTTCCATCACGCAATATCTCGTTGATAGAGGAGATGGGATTCCTCCCAGATACAGATCCTTGTTGCTCATCGGTGAGGTAATCACTTATTAAAGTCCGCACCTACGATAATTGGTATTTATCAACCAACTGGGAGAGATTTCGATAATACCAGAAAAACATACCTCCGCTTGAACATGGTTCCATAGCTCCGGGAGAGGAAAAAGCGCCCCTGGTTTAGCCCCAGATGCATCTTTATAATTATGCCTCTACAAAATCATTTAGTACACCTAAATTTTTGCGCATGGATTAAAAACCGACCGAGCCAATGCGATTTGCAACCTCGGTAACGACCCTGAACCCTTGCGCAACGGCATCCAATTTTGAATAAAGAGTCCAAAAGAGGTCCTTCAGAATGTCATGATCCACGCGCTTTGCTAACGACTCTAATGCAGCGAGCCTTAGATACGAGGATTTCAAAAGTGGGCCTCGATGCCCCGTTGTTGTTGTAGAGACCAAATTTCCAGAGCTAAACACGTAAATTCCGTCTGACCCTCCGAGAGCACCGTTAGCGGTTAACATTGACCTCTTTCTCCCAAACTCTGCACGTTCCTCTACTTCCCCTAGAGTGGTTTCCACTAATGTAAAGATTTCGTTCGGAAGACGTTGTGCTATATTGTCCAAAGCATTTCCAAGTTTTCCTAAAACAGCAAGGGACTCGAGGAGAGTCTCCATATAAGCAAAGGAATCGGCTTCAGGGTTGAGATTAGAAGATAAAAGCATGGCACCCGCATTATTATTATTGGGCTGGGATATTGCAGTGTTTTTGTTGAAGTGCTGATTTTCATCCAGATCATGAGGGGGTTCATTGGGACGAAGACTCAGGTTAGTTAGAAACATAGTAAGTCGACTTTGCCGCGATGACGGGGATATTGGGAAAACCGAGTCTTCTTCGGTTTGCATTTCTTCGACTTCAACTTCAAAGTCGACCTTCGGGACTAGAGGACCACATGAAGATGAAGACGCATCACTTTCTCGAGCGGTTAAAGACTTACAGGATCGTTGATTTGGTACGTACGCAGCCCATCTTGATTCACACCAGAATGATTTGAGATAGAGGTGACTTTGCAATTCTTCTACCAATATTTCGCGGAGTGCCTATACGCGCTTCAACGACGGACAAAAAAGATGCTACCATTTGACTAACTGTTTCCTGGCCGTTAAGGTAACTTCGAAGATCAGACACAGCACCTATTTCGAGCATGTCTGGTTTATTAATGATCTTGAGGCTCCGAACTAATAATATGGCAGCCTGAAGTAAACGTTTTTCAGACATCAACGTTTCAAGCAAGTCAGGGACCGTCTTCAAATGTTCTCTTTAAAACAACGATTTTAAACAAAGCAAATATAAACAATTGCTAGAACGCACATTTGATCCAATAATTTGATCATTTCTTCCAGCATCTGTCCGCGATTCCATAACTGGACGAGGTCTGCTCGTTTGCTACCCAAAGATTCTTTAGCTTCCAATAACGAAGATCGAGCTGCAGAAATCTCAGTTTGCGCTAAACCAAGATGATTCAAGAGTGACGCGTGATGGGGCAAAGAGGCAGCAAATGCCTGATAATGTTCTATAGGTTATTGGAATAAAATAATTATGTTTACAAGAGTATAATTATGACGCACTATCAACAGAGCCCTTTAAAGCTTTGGAAAGCATATTCTTGGTTCTGCGGAACGAGTCCATGTCTTTCCCAAGAGAGGATTTGTCCAATAGTTGTAAAGCTAAATCAACATTATTAAACTATCTCATTTTCGTGAGTTTGGGGCTTTCAATGGAATAAAAGGCATACATTGGGGTCAATCACGAATTCCCAGCCATCCTTCACTTGATCAAGAACCGCTTTGCAAGTAAGAGATCAGCCAGATAGCAAGGAATTGCACTAGATATTGAAGGATTCCATACCATCGATCTCCCCTCCTCTACCACTTTTACTCCTTATGCCCGGGGTACGTTCTTTTAGGCGGAGTTGTCTGGCTTTCTCTGCTTCAATCTCAAGTTCTCTCTGACGCTGATAATAGTAGTCGTCATCTTCAACTGTCTGACGTCTCTTTGAACCTGCCGACTGGAAAGCAGACAAAACATTCGATAAAGATGTAGGGGTGGTTTCGGGATCGTCTGTGTTCAGAGATGGACTTGTGAGGCGCTGTGACTGCTGTCTCGGAGAAGATCCCGGGAGAGCATTGTTAGCAGAGTAAGGTACGTTGCGAGCTCCGTTAACATCAAAACGTGAGATATTGCTTGAACTTTCTGTGTAAGGATCTTGCGACGACGTCGATGCTCGTTCTGATCCCTGGTAATCCGCACGGGCTCTCAGTTCCGACCTCTGGGGACGAGAAGGACCAAGAGGCGCCGTATTTGGAGTAGTGTATGAGGTCGGGGAGCTCGAGACATAGGAATTAACTGGAGTGGTTGGTCTGGAACCATTTCGAGTTATTTGTAAAGGCCTTACTGCTGAGGCACCAGGCGCTGAAGAAGGTTGTTGGTTTGGATATGGATTCCCATTGGTCACGGAGGGTGAGCGACGACGCGTAGGAAATGGTGGTGCTCTGGACATGAGGAATTAGGGGGATAAAGTGCTGTAGTAAACGGTAACAGTACCGTAGTAAGTATTAGCACGTACTAGGAACCCAAAGTACCAGCATCCGTTCTTGGACTCCGACCACCATCATCGCGGGATTTTCCCACGCTCTGGGGAATCCAAGAAAACTTCACCGCTGCGTACAGGCACTCTGCGTGCCCTTTTTGCGGTTCCAAACGAGGTTACG
>Ga0247779_1000925_pt1 | contig 15215 bp, 17 predicted proteins | sample UWRJL221509R5_FD_179925 | JGI IMG/M metagenome (GOLD analysis project Ga0247779, IMG submission 179925) | Plant litter microbial communities from Arlington Agricultural Research Station in Wisconsin, United States - UWRJ-L221-509R-5 | ecosystem: Environmental > Terrestrial > Plant litter >... | reverse complement strand
GGCACGCACCTGTCACCATTTTGCACGCATTTGCTAAGAGTGTGCACGCATCGCACCTTTCCCACGGCCGCTCTGCACGCACGCACGCACGTCCGTGCAGCATGCCACGCACTTTTTACTGTGCCCGACTTGAACTTGCCAGATATTTTGATCTATGTTGAGTCAAATAAATCTCTCGTTAATTTTTGCTCGGGAGGTGCAGAGAAGACTGGAGAGGTACAGAAGATGTGAAGTGAGCTAGGAAGCTCAGATAAATATAGAGAATTGACAAAATATCATAGACTATCCAGAAGTAAAAAATGGTTCGGTACCGTATGAAATTTGAAAGCCGCTCGTCGATATCTAGTCTGACGTGCGGTCGATCACCGAGAGTCGTAATTATTGCATTGATTGTAGTGCATTCGTTGCAATGTTGAAATATCGAGTTTTCGTCCGTAGGCAGGGTGGATACCCTACAGGTCGCCCAGAAAATTGAAGTTCTTTGAGTATGCAAAAAGCTACAGGCATCATTGTTCGGTACCACGTTAGAGAAAAAGATGATAAACCTTCTCTATGCCCGTGATTTTTCTTGTCAAAAAAAAAATGAAAACAATATTGTTGGATATATATTATCACAGGGATTATTTGTTACGCAGTCGACAATATGGCATGCCACTTGCATGAGGCTCGGCTACTTTGTAGCCTATAAACACGAGGCTATTAATGATAATCAAGAATATTAACATTGTGTCCTGGAATGCTCCATCCAGTAGGGCACCTTTTTCATTAAAAGAATTCAATTGTACTATCTCAGGGTCTCTGCCTTGGCTACTTCGGTTCTCGTCCAGTGAATTAGATGACAATCAGTGCACAGCCCCAAGAAATCGCGGTATTCGGGAGCCATTGCATTTTTGCTGTCGTGTGGAAGTGTTCTAGTTCTACACGTTCACATGTTCCCGATAGTATCACGGGATTTCGTCTTAATTTGAAGGATAAAAGGGAGACAGATTGACTTCACAAATACATCCTCAGTTTCTTCCACATAGTCACAGACAGTTCTCAAGCCTTTACAAACCATCATGCCCATCCAACAAGGAATCTACGTCATTCGCCGTAATGTCGTCGGTATTGACAATGTCATTGCTACCGGCGATGGGATTAATGATCCCATCCTTGGCCTTCCCAACGACCAGCCTGACGCCCAAAGGGTATGCTTTTTGAATATATGTCGCTACGTGTTGCGATTGATTCTGACCCTACGAAACCACAGTGGGAGGTGCGCGCAGTTGGTGACGACCTCTACGAGATCGTCAAACCCGGATTTTTGCCTGGCCCACCTGGAGGTTTCGGGGTAGATGACATCCGTCCAGGGGAACCGGTCAAGCTCAAGAGCGAACCTTCTCCTTGGGTGATCAATTCCATGGGTGAAGAGAGGAATGTTTATAGGTTCGTTTATTCCATTCAGAAAATCTAGATAAAACATAATCTGAATGTTGTCATTCTGATAGCATTCAAGCCGTGAACGGACCTATCGGTGCTACTTACGCAATTGACCTCGAAAAGAGGGGAGGTGGCCAGGAAGAGGTATAATTTATTATTAATGCACTACGTTCTTGCTATTCATGTCCTTGTCATTAGCTCATCCTCAAACCATTCCCCGTTATTGCCGATCCTCCCACTCTTCCAGGATGGAGCTTCATACCAGTCCTCGAAGATTGATGGACTGATGCTGAGATATACCATGGTTTTCTATGACGTGTCTGAATAGTCTGGATGAAGTAATGTATTTGTAAAACATAACACAAAAAACAGAAGACGAATTGTTGATCCTTGAACTTGAATCTGAGTGTCGCTGCGTCTCAGTTGGATGGTAAATATCCTAAAATAACAAAACATAAGTCAGAAGAGGCGGGTATAAACATGCATCCAACGCTAGATAGAAATAACAGAAGTCCCGGAGAAACTTGGGGACTTCGTCGAAGCAGTGGCTCACGGAAGCCGACCAGCTCGATCCCGGGGAGTTGAGACGCCAAGACAAAAAAAACATTGAACGCACAAATCCATTTACGACCGCACTCTGATGTACATATACACGGAAAGGATGCCTTTAATTTACTTAAATAAAAAAGGTTGGATGCCGGGAAATTTCAAAATTAACCACTATACGACGCGACTTATCTGTATGTATGTAACCAAGTACCCTATCTGTGGAAATCTCAGGTGAAGTGCGTAGCGGCAGACACAGCCTATTCAAAGAGAGAAATGGCCAGAAAATTTAGCAAGAGTTGTCAACGGGGCGGAGATCCCAGATGACGAAGATGAAAATGACATGTAGTGGGAAGGAAAAATAAGAAAGCTCGGAATGATTTCCGAGTGCGGTTTATAATTGCTGGAAGTTCAGGAAGGGATCGCTGACTGGCGTTACGCTATCCTCAGAGGTAAGACATGGCAGTAACGAGGGAGAGTTAAATTGGCTTGAAACATGCTCACCGAGTGACCAAAAACGATAAATAGATTATCGGCAGGTGATGCAAAGGCGATAGGGCATTGTTAATACGGTCGTCAACTGACCGCTAGAATCTTCCCGACAGGACGTTATTCAGAAGTCCAAATTCCGCCTTCAGAATATGTTGGAACAACTGTCGGACGTGACCAGATGTCAAGTATCGTGCCACGGGAAAGTCAGACATTACCAACGACAGGCCACCAAAGGATGGAAAAATGCACTCTGATGTTTACCGGGCACTATTAGCTAATGATTTACCATATCCTTGTAAGTATAATCCTGCCAGGGTTAATTCTCATATCGATTTCTAGTAGTCGAGTCGATACAAAGATTTGTGCCCTTGCCACGACGCGTCGGTAAAGTAATTTGCCGACTTTCCGACTTTCCATGAGCTCCGTGTGCGCACAGGAAAGTATGAAATCGCATCCCTGACAGAATTTCTAGTTTAAAGTTAAGGCATAGAGGGATGGGGAAGTTGCGAAAATGTTCTGAGCTACTTGATGGTGGACCGTCGGTTGAAAGACAGGACGTCACCGTTTCCAGTTCAAGTCACACTCCTGGCGTCACGCATAGTGACTAGATCTAATCTTATCCGCCCAGTTGTCAATTTATCGTGTTCGAAGTCATTACTACTTATTCAACGTTGCAACTGTTATTTATTTAACATACGAGTTTTCTATGAGTGAATTAGATTGTAACCATTGCAATATTCCAAGAATATACTGAAATTTCATCGATAATCTTTAGAGTGATTGAGTTCCTATCATCCATCGCATGTTTACCTTCTAGCCCTACACGTTCCCGAGAGTATCATGCGATCTCGCCCCAGCCTGAGGTACAGATGTCTAGCCGAATTCTTTTCAGAATGAAGATACTAGCTCATCCCTCATATTCTGACGTAATTAAGCACTTTACAAGCATCATTAACTACTATGCCTAATTCAACCAGGAGTCTATACCACTCACAGGGACAGAATGGACGTCAAAGACAACTTCGCTACTGCTATTGGACTTGATATTCCCATTGGCGGCCTTCCCATCGGTGGTGGAATCCCCTCTGAGGTCAAATATATGGTATGCTGCATGAGGCCAGGCAACTTCGTATTCTATGTACATGAGGCTGTTAATAAGAGTTAAAATAGATGAAGTTCAGGCGCCGCAAGTCGGAAATTGGCTAGATAAGCCAAAATAGCCCATTTAGATGTGAAATTTTCTTATGACATAGTCTTCTCGAATGTTCTTGGTGTCCCTTTTATTGGTTCCTGTGGCAATATTCGAATGCTGAGTCTCCCGGAGCCTACATCCCCTGGCCTATCCTTTACTTGGAACTGAAGAATATACCCCAAGATGCACTCACCCTCAGGAGGAAGTGCGATCGATAAATTAAATATTTGCTCTCGTGACGAAGGGTTCGAGTTCCATGTGTTCCAAAGAGTATTATCGTGGGATTTGTCTAAGTCTGAGGTATTAAAGATGACAGAGTTTTATGTACGCTGACATCCTCAGCTTCTTCCACTTTACCAACACAGTTCTTATTTCTTCACAAGCTTCCATGGACATCCAACCAGGATTCTATGTTATTGTCCGTGATATTATCGGCATTGACAACATCTTTGCCACCAGAGTCGGGATTGACCTCCCCATCCTCGGCCGTTCCAACCAGAGCAACGCTACCGAAAACCAGAGGGTATGCCTCTATATATGTCGTTTTTGATGCGCTTGAGACTCATGGCTCCAAATTACAGTGGGAGGTGCGCAGGCGTGATGACGATTCGTTCATCATCATCAGTCCACACTTCATTCCCGGTCCACTTGCAGGCTTCGGGGTAGATGAAATTCGTCCAGATGAACCCGTCAAGTTTAAGCCCGAGCCTTCTGCTTGGGTCATTAAACCTCTTGGGGGAGAAAGGCTGGCTTATAGGTACGTTTATACCATTCAAGAGGCTCCGTTGTATCGTATATTTAATGGTTTTTATACTAGTATTCAAGTTGTGGGCTCGCCCCCGGGCGCAATATACGCCATTGACCTCGAAAGGATGGGGGGGGATGAGGAGGTATGATTCACCATTGCCCATAAAATGTCCCTTTCATTTATTTATTTGTCAATTAGCTCGTCCTCAAGCCATTCCCCGTTATTGCTGAGCCCCCCGCTCTTCCGGGCTGGACCTTCATCCCAGTCCTCCAAGATTGAATAACTGAGGCTGGAATATTCTCATTATTCATGACATGCCGGACTAGTAGTTCTATCCAAGTAGCACTTGTAAATTGTGAGACATACAAAAAAATGAAGTCAAGTTGTTGGTAAAACTGAATACCACGTGCACCCCTGTCAAAAATAGAAAGTAGGAGACTTTGTCGGGGAGGCGGAGCCGACCAGTTCAATGTTAAATCGCACAAAATTAACTCATCTTCTCGCCGTACACGTTCCAGGTAGGTATCATGGGTCCTGTTCGAGCATGAGGGACAAAGGTTGGGCCCAATTTGGTTCGGAAAGACAATATTGGCTCATCCCTTATATTCCGACGTGATTAAGCACTTCACAAGCATCATTAACTACCATGCCTATTCAACCAGGAGTCTATACCATTCACAGGGACAAAACAGACGTCAAAGACAACTTCGCTACTGCTATTGCACTCAATACTCCCATTTGCGGCCTTCCACTCGGTGGTGGAATCCCTTCTGACATTCAGACAGTATGATCTTTCTTGTAATGGGTGCTATCATATTCCTGAACTTACACTTTTCGAAACAACAGTGGGAGGTTCGTCTTCGAGACCACGATACCTACTCCATCGAAAAACCGCAATACATCCCCGGACCACCTGGAGCGTTTGGAGCAGATGAGATCCGTCCAGGCGCGGCGGTCGAGTATAAGAGAGAGCCTGCCACTTGGGTGATCACAGCTCTCGATGAAGAAAGGTTTGCTTATAGGTTCGTTTGTTTAACCCAAGGCTTGGACATGTAACATGTCGTCTGGCATCTCACTTTATCTCCGATAAAAGTATTCATCTTGTTGGTGCACCTATTGGATCAATCTATGCCATAGATCTCAAACCAAGGGATCGTATCGAGTACTGGGTATGCGTTAACCAATCTCGTCGTGATCCATATAATAATTCTATTTGTCCGTTAGATGGTCCTCGAATCGTTCCCCATTACTGCGGAGTCTCCCTCTCTTCCAGGCTGGATCTTTACACCCGTACACAAAAATTGAATCCATCAATGTAATCGCGCGATCCCGTGATCTGTGGCAATGGCCTCACGTTGCAAGTAAACCCCAGATAATTTTCGATAACACGCCAAACTCCGGAGTAATTTGATTCGAAAGAGTATTTATAAACCTCAGAGCACAAAAATAAGACGAATTATCGACCCTTTGTGCTTGAAACGAGTATCGTCGTCTTCGTTTCTGGGGTAGTACTAGTCTCCTAGAAATATTAAAAGGTGTCAGCTCTCGTAGGATCATCGACTATCTATTACGAGGTTGCGAATTTGGCATATGTGCTGCACGTTCGATTATGTCCTAGCCTATGCCCATGAGGCCGTTAACGAGGATCAGGATCGAACGCCGCAAGTCGGAATTGACTGTAACCCCAAAGCCAAGACCAAAATAAGCAAGATGAATGTGAACATTTGTCGGAAAATAGTCTATTGGAATGTTCTAGGGTATCTGTTTAAATAGTGTATGCAGTAGTACCCGGATTCTCGGTACCGCCGAGCCTCGATGTAGGACCTACTTCATTCGAGCTAGTAGATTAGGCTCCACGCTCCTTGCTTCGTTTGCATGATTTAAAGTTAAAATAAGCATAATACTTCCACGCTGTCTATTTCACGGATCCTTTCGAGCCGAAGAATGTTCCTCGAGTTATCTTGCGCTCAGAACAAGGTGAATAAATTGAAAGAATTTGATACTACATATCTCAGGGTTCCTGTTCCTGCATTCGGCTCTCGTCCAGTAAATTAGATTATAATCAGTACGCCGTCCCAGGAATGAAATACTATTCGGGAACCATTGAATCGTTGCATTTTTGCTGTCGTGAGGAGGCGTTCTGGCACCACATGTGCCCTAGAGTATCACGGGATTTCGTCGTATTATGATGTATAAAACAGAGGGGTCACTGGCTACAAAACGACATCCTCAGCTTATTCCACATAACTACTAGTACCCACAGTTCTTAGTCCTTTACAAACCACCATGTCCGACATCGAAGGAGGAATCTATATCATTCGCCGTGATGTCATCGGCATTGACAATGTCATTGCTACCGGCGTTGGGATTGAAATTCCCGTCCTCGGGCTTCCCCTGCAGGAAAGCAATCCAAACGTTCAGAGGGTATGGTTCTCCTATACACGCGATTTTGTTCTACGAGTGAAACTCATTCCACAAAACGACAGTGGGAAGTGCGCCGTGCTGACGATGATTCTTGCTTCATCATCAAACCTGGTTTCCTTCCCGGCCCACCTGGAGGTTTCGGGGTAGAAGACATTCGTCCAGATGAAACGGTCAGGTTTAAGCAGCCCTCTCGTTGGGTGATCAAAGTTCTTGATCAGGAGAGGCAGGTTTATAGGTTCGTATATTCCATTTTAGATGGTTTGGATAGTTCATAGATCTGAGTATTTCCTTACCGTTAGCATCCAAGCTGTGGGCGGGCCTATTGGCGCTATTTACGCCATTGACCTTGAAAAAAGGGAAAATGAGGAAGAGGTATGATTATTCATTGACTCACCATGGTCCTTGTATTCATCTCCTTTTCAATTAGCTCGTTCTCAAGCCATTCCCTGTTATTATGGATCCTCCCCCTCTTCCAGGCTGGATCTTCACTGCAGTAAACGATAACTAAGTCATTGACGTGGAAAGACACAATAATGATGATTTTGATGACGCACGGGAGGACCTGATTTGTAAATTGAAATAGCATTTGTAAACCTTAGCACATAAAAAAAAAGAGACGCATCGATGATCCATTGAGCTTGTGACGTGACAACTCTTCGCCGACGAATATTGTGTTTAATGTAGATGGTTCCGAGAAGTATCCGAAAGTCTGCACTTCTCCATGAATAAGATGGCAATTTCCATTCACGACCACACCCAAGAGTTACAAACAAAATGGATTGGTTGAATTTACTAGAGCAAACAGGGTTGAATACCGGAAAATTAACCAGTATCCAACTCGATGTTCGAATGTTTCCTGAATATCGAGCTCCACGTATGTGATAAAATGTACGGCATTGCATACATGGTCGAACTTTGAAGTTGAAGCCTTGAGGCATAGAGGTATGAGTAAGTCTCACAAACGTCTGAGCTGAGCGCTGAGTAATGGTGGACGGGATGAAAAAGATAGGACGTGACTGAAACTGGAACAGTCACATCGACTTCTAACCAAGGGATCGTATCGAACAATATATGTGTGTTTATCAGTCTCGTTGTGATGCCTTTTAATGCCATTGGTCTGTTAGTTTCTCCTTGAACCGTTCCTGTTCCTCCCCCACTCCTGCGATGGATCTTTACCCCAGTATACGGAAATTGAATCATTGGTGTGAAAAGATACGATCATCGACGAGTACCGAGCATTAAGTCTAGATGACGCGCCGGAGTAATCTGATTCCAAACAATATTTATGAAGAAAGATGACGAATTGTTGATCCATTGAATTGCATACTGAGCTCCGTCGTCCTCAGCGTCTTATCGGTAAAAGAGGCGGATTTGGCATTCTGTGCGATCGATTACTTCGTAGATCATGCGCATTAGGCTGTTGCACAATTATAGTAAAGATCGACCTAGCTCAAGCGCCGCAAGTCTGAACTTGGCTCCTAATCCCCAAAGCCAAAATAACAAAGGTATATGAGAAGATTAAACTTCAAATCAGTACGATGGGGCCCCAAGAATTCAATAGTCTTCGGGAGTCATTGCGCAATAGCATTTTCCCTGCCGCTAACAGGCGTTCTAGCACCACACATTCCCTAGAGTACCACGAGATATCGTAGAAGTCCGAGGTATAAAAGGGAGGCTCATTGGCTTTAACGACATCTTCAGTTTACTTACACAGTTCTCAGGCCTTCAACGAACTACCATGGCCATCGAAAGAGGAATCTACATCATTCGCCGTGATATCATTGGCATTGACAATGTCTTTGCTTCTGGCGTTACGTTTGAAGCTCCCGTCATCGGCCTTCCCTTCCAGGACGGGGATGCCAATGTCCAGAGGGTATGTTTCCTTGATACTTGCCGTCGCGTGTTACAATCGAAAATAATGCTACAAACCCACAGTGGGAAGTGCGCCGCGTTGAGGATGATTTGTATATTGTCACCAAACCTGAATTCCTTCCCGGTCCACCTGGAGGCTTTGCCGTAAATGACATTCATCCAGATGAACGGTCATGTTTAGGGAACCTTCCCACTGGGTGATCAAAGTCCTTGATGAGGACAGGCATGTTTATTGGTTCGCATATTCCATTCCAGACGGTTTGAATAGAGCATAGAGCTAAGCCTGTACCTAATAGCATTCAGGCCGCACGCGGGCCTATTGGGGCTATCTACGCCATCGACCTTACGAACACGGGAAATAAGGAAGAGGTACGACTCATCATTTGCGCACCATGATTTTTCCATTCCTGATTTTGTCAATCAGCTCGTCCTCAAGCCATTCCCCGTTGTTAGGGATCCGCCCACTCTTCCAGGCTGGATCTTCACACCAGTCAACGAGAATTGAGTCATTGAATGTATTTCGATGACGAACCGGAGAGCCTGATTCTAAATAGTATTTGTTGTAAACCCTAGCACAAAAAAGATGACGCACCGTTGATCCTTTGAGCTTATGACCGTTAGCCAGCGAACCCGAATGATATTGCAATTCACGTACGAAATATACTAAAAGAACATGTCAAAAACGGGAATAGGGTCGTATTTCTTGATAGCTTCCTGCCATGAAGAGCATATCTAAAATAAAATAAAAAATATAAGACGCGCACTTCCCTTCACAACTGCACCCAGAGCAATACACAGTAAGAGTAACTTGAATTTACTTGAACAAAACAGGGTTTAATACCGGAAAATTAACCAGCATTAATGCGACTGTCTGTATGTAATCGAGTACCCCGACTGCGTAAATTTCAGGTGCTGCGTGCAGCCGTGATGCGGTCGAAGTAGAGCCGACGGGACGTATAAGATGCACCAACAATTCGGCAAAGCACCTAGACTCGACATCGGAAAGGGGATAAGGACAACCACTGAGCCTCTTTTATATAGACATGTGTCATAGAAAACTGCCAAGACGCGACCCGAAGTTTGTTTGTCGCGCAATGGGAAAGTAAGACATTGCAAGGATGTCCTAGTGAAGATAGGAAAACACACCTCGATGTTCTCAAGGGCCTCTCAGCAACCACCCTCAAAACGCTCTTGTTTGTCGTTTTCCATCAATGACCGATACGATGGTTTGGTTGTATTCTGGCTGCGACGCATTCGGAAAGCAAGTCACCGATTTTTGAATGCTGCTTCACTATTGAGTTCTACGTGTGTGATAAAGCGTACAGCGTCGTATTCCTGGGCAAACATTGAAGCTGAAGCTGAAGCTTGGAGGTATGAGAAAATCTCAAAAACTCCTGAGCTAATTGATGATGGGTGGACGGGATAAAAAAGAGGACGTGACTACTGAAACTGGAACAGTCACAGGGCTTATTAAGTCACGTTACATGCATGTTCGGTGAACGCCGCTGGGTTTGAAATTTGGAGAGCGCTTGAGAAGCGCTTTGGAATCTTTTTTGCGCTGATGTACAAACCTCTCGCGGTGTAAATTAAGGTTACCGCGTACATGAACCTTTCCTCATTATTTTAAGCGACACTTAATGAGAATTTAAACCCTGAAACACTGTGACTTTCTAGGTGCCATTTCGACTGTTATATTCTAGTCCACTGACTCGTTCCCGAGTCTCATATTTGGAGGTTCTCCTCGGTTAAGACTATAGTTCTAACTTGTAGGCAAGCACGAGGATGCTTGCGTTTGCTTTTAACGGTCATGATCAAGTCTTAACTGGATTCCTCCCGTGGGGCTCGCTTGTTACGAACCGTTAAAATGCTGCTAAATCCGAAAAATGGGGAGTTAAACCCAAGTGACCGTCTACGGGCATCTTTAAAAAGAATTTATGGTGCCATTTCATTTTGCCAAGAGATAATTAGCGCCGAATACAAGTTTACTCACCGGTAACTCACTGGTTTACCCCACAATTATAACGTAACCAAACCCCATCTCTGACGACGTTTCAGGAGAATTATGCAAACAAATACGTTATATTCGGGTGTCATTTGGAGTAACAGACATTTTTAAGTTGTCATCTAGAGTATATAAACAACAGAGTAGTTGAAATATTCCTCAGAGAATTACACAATCATGGTTTCTTCCAAAGCATTCTTTACGCTTTTCGCAAGCTTTCTTGCCTTCTCATCTGTCCACGCTTTTACTGGATATGGTGAGATCACATAGAATTCAACATAATTTATTCACTCACATGTCATCCATAGGCAAGCATTGGGACATCGATGGTAACACCAATTGTGGCATCTTTTGCGACCCAGTCAGCGGTAGTAAGATCGTCAGAGTCGCAGTGCCCGAGGACTTGGTCCCAAATCCCATCAGCAAGTGCTGCAAACCTGTCCACATCAGCTGTATGTCACACTAGCACTAGCATTTATTCACCATAAGACTAATGTCATCTATTTTATGACATCGACAGACAAGGGTATTAATATCGACGCTCTCTTCACCGATTTCTATACGAAGGGCGCTCATTCTCAGAACATAAGTCTGAGCGACGATGCGTTCCAACTTCTGGCGCCACTCAGTGAGAAGGAACTCTTCCCCGTCGTTTGGAACTTCTGATGAATGCGAGCGAGGTTGCTTAACATATATATTGATTAAATACATAATGTAAAGGGGAGAAGAAATTCGAGGAAGTTGAAAGATTGTAATCGACTGAAGTACGTAACACGTTGCACGTCAATATCAATCCAACATTTTCTCTATACGCTTTTCAAAGTCTGTGGTCAAGTTGGGATAAGTCCTGTCGACCCATTGTATCCCGACGAAGGCAGATTTCCCGAAAATTGTTGATTTACTTTTTGTTTAGACGATGGCCTTGCGATAATTGGATGGGCATAATATGGTAAAACAGGTCTGTTAGCGGGAATATCATCCGCTGAGTTCCATTGCGGTGCGCTTCCCATTGGAACCAACGGTTGAACAGCTACGCCTGGGTTCGGTAGATTGACATTAGGTGGTGTGGGAAATCGTGTTCGGTTTAATGGTACTGCGAAGGCAGGAGGAAAAGGAGGAGGCGGGGGAGGAGGTGGTGGTGGTGGTGGTAGTTGTGGAACGACTGCTGGAACCGGTGGAGTTGGCGGTGGAGAAAGACCACCTAACAAACCGGCTAGAATTGGCCCAAGAAGTGGAATTGACGGTAAGAGTGAATCTTTTCCCTGCACACCGGCGCTAATATCGTTGTTATTTGAAACTGGTACGCCTATTACTCCCAAATTCTGAGAGATAATCACAGCCGTGATATGGAGTAGCAACAGAAGATAAAATCTCATCTTCGTGTAGGGACTGACTAGTCAGTAAAATTGGGTATTTATGAGATTCAAGTCTGACTTACATACCTTGAGCAAACCGCACACTCCGGTATCGGTACACTCAAGTTACTGTGTATGAAACCTCCATTTTATACTCGCATTGCGCATTGAGAACGGCGCTTACGAAGTCTCTCGCCTGCGAAACATCTCCATATTTGACATGCCGACGCTTATACGTCGCTAATTCCCAGTTAAAGATCACCCAGAAGCACCTAAGATCAACAAAGAAGAAATTTTGTCTTCGTTTGAGCAAGCCTAAAGTTATTGGAAGGGTACGTCTTAGGGGACAAGTCTGGCATCTGACTGATAGTAGCGCGCGGAGTTATGGGCAACAAAGTAGCTCAGAAGGAGCTACTGACACGAGCCGAAATGTCACATAAATGACATAGTAAACTAAGCTTATGAGTCAAAGTCAAAGTCATAGGCGTGCCACAGTAGCACATTAAATAAAAGGATCCTTGATATGAATGTACATGATTTCGAAAAGGACCACCGTCGTTTTCCTAGACATGTAGTGTGATCTAATCTAATCTATTTTTTTATTAACTTCCCGGATGGGATTGCACTGCCACAGTTGCCGAGACGCTGTTATGGCGCTTCCGTATACTTCGGCAATCACGTCAGTCTCGCGTGGGCGCATTAAAAAAAATCGTACGTCCTCTTCCAGCAATAACAGCCTTCGAGCACTGGATTGTGAATTGGTAACCTACCCTGGGTAATATCCCAACTTTCACTTAAAGCAAATCCAATGTTTCTTTGCATAGATTTCTATCACATCGCTTATGCCTCCTTGTAAAGGGCATAAAAAGTCGCGCAAAGGATGTTTTGTGTGCAAGCGACGGAGGGTCAAGGTGAGCGCTATACATCACTAAGACTTACTCTCTAGGCGTACAGAGTCTGACACTCCTTTATTTTTTCTAGTGTGACGAAGGACGTCCACGATGTTCAAACTGTAAGAAGCGGGGTACGCCAGAAGAATGTGTTTACCCTAGCGTCAACGATGGCATGACATGGGACGAATGGGACCGAATTCCTTCAGCTTCAACATCACCCGTCGGACAATGCATCTGCGGGTATTCGCACACCTACCCCACACGTTCAGCTTTATCTGACGATTTCTCCGGCGCACTGCCAGCTTGCTTTCTTCTTAACTTTCGTCCAATGACTTCATATTCGCATCCAAGTCCCGATATTACCCAACAAAACATCGATGGGAACCTGGTCGTCGTAATACCAGATGGTCGCAGCCGCCTATCCTTGATCGACCTCACTCTCCTCCATCACTTCACGATTCAAACATCAAAACGAATGACAATATCCCCAAATCCTGACATAATTGTGATATGGTCTGAGGTTGTTCCCAAAATTGCGCAGTCGTATCCATACGTTATGCATGCGATTTTGGCTGCGGCGGCTGCGGACATGCATACGGAGGAAAGCATGCCGGTAGGGGAGAATCATCACCGAGAGGCACTGAATGGAATCAAAGAGGAAGTCAAAGAGGGTGGACTGGGAGGAATAACCGAGCATAATTGCCATGCTCTATTTCTCGCTGTTAACATCTCCGCCTTGTACACATTCTCAATCAGCCGCCGAAGATATCTCCTCAATATGAGTACACCCAATGGCACCAACTCGGACCACGGTGCATATCAGAAACTCGACGCGACATGGACATCGCTCGTGCGCAGCTTGTATGGCGTTGTGGACAAATCCTGGACATGGATTATCAACGGACCCATTGGTTCCATCATTCTCCCCTACCCGGCGTTGGCGCCCAGGACTACACCCACACTTTCAAACCGGACCGAGACGATGCTATCAGATCTGCTGAGGCTGTGCGGCGATAGTTCAATCTATGGTTCTTCAGAAGAATTAGGAGACGTACAGACAGCCACAGCATATTTTGTTGCTGTATGGAACCTGCGCAAGTTATGGGGCGTATTAGAAGACTACATCGGGTTTGAATCGTTATCAGACTTTGGGACCCACTCGACAGACGAAGTACCGGATGCACGGATTATCGGAACCTCAAGACACACAAGAACCCCCTCAGAAAAGGCAGCTGCGCTGTATTCTACCATTTTCCAGTTCGTCCTGCGTACACCTGCTACATTCTGGGACTCCTTGGAGAAGAGAAAACCAAGAGCGTTAATAATATACGCCTACTTTATAGTATGCTTTGAGGCTCTAAATTTTGGCTGTGAATCGGCTCCCCAGTCGGCGTTCAATCCGACGGGCGCCTCCGCAGCAACCTGGTGGATCTTTGGACGTGCCGAATGTGATTTGGGCTGTGTCGAGGATGAATTGCGTGCCCTTGGGATTCTTGAATTCTGGAAGGACTGGATCGATGGAGCGTGGAAAGTATGGCATGGACTCAGGAAAGGGTCGTGGTTCAACAACGCGAATGAACCGGATTTGGGTAATTTGTCATTGATTGGACCCATGGCATCCGCAGACCTGGGATTTCAACCCGATTATCCGCCAACGTATTCACAGCAAGAGCAATCAATCGCTCAAGTTATACCTGGATATGCGCAGCATCGTATGCTCCCTGACTGGGCGGCTAACTACACGTCCGCTGGTTTTGAGGAACACTGGATTTCTAACAGCGGCCCATCAGGACAAGGGTTACACGATTTCACAGGCTTTGCTGACATACAGAACACATAGAAGAACTTCAAGATCAGATGTTGTGACATTAGTAGCTTCATTGCTTATCGCTTATTTATTCCATGTTCTCGATTTCTATATCCTTTAATCACTAGTGACTAGATTTAGTTGAATTGCCTTCCTCGAAGTAACATACAGAAGAAGACTGTACGTCCCATAATGAATCCCACTTGACAAACTCCTAAAATCTTCACCAAAAATCTCCTCAATCCCAGACGACAAATTTCTCGCCCCTGCCGGTTTCATGGCCGACACTTGGACATGATTACTATTGACATCCAATGCTATCAATCGCTCCACGCTTTAGTCACGGGTCAGTCCTCTTCGTATCCTGCCTAATACCTATCCCAGAGCACTTGAAGCATCGGTATACTACAAACTCATACTTATTAGTTCTTCAGTTTTAAATCAACAATTATATTCGTTTATTTA
>Ga0247779_1000924_pt1 | contig 15229 bp, 10 predicted proteins | sample UWRJL221509R5_FD_179925 | JGI IMG/M metagenome (GOLD analysis project Ga0247779, IMG submission 179925) | Plant litter microbial communities from Arlington Agricultural Research Station in Wisconsin, United States - UWRJ-L221-509R-5 | ecosystem: Environmental > Terrestrial > Plant litter >... | reverse complement strand
TTCGGTGATTTGGGTCTAGTACAAGAAAATACAGAAATTTTTATCGAGATTGGGTTTAGAGCTGCATATCCGGCCATAACTGGAGTAGTGCATATGTACAAGCTACTCCGACGTCGATGATCTGGTTCCTAATACTTGAACAGAGCATAAAAAAGCCTAGAGGTTGAGGTTAACGGGGGTGCAGCCAAGGGCGACGATTCCGTCTGCAATGGAATTAAAAATGGCAATTAGCACTTTCCACGTGAGCTTAACGATCGACTCACTGAAGCTGTTGTTAGTGCAACAAACGGGTTGCGCAGAGCTGGAGAATTTCCAAAATGAATCAATCCGTTATAAAAGATGAACAGACAGCTTGAATAGTGCCATACCAGGAGTTTCCCGCGACTGCGATGACGGAGATCGGGCTGCAGGTCAAGCCAACCTGTGCATCGACTGAGCCAAGGACGACACCCAAAAGACCGAGAAGGGAAGCGGCTGGGCTGTCAGTAGCCGACTGGACACTCTGGCCTGTGTAGCACACACAAAGAATGTTAGGATATCGAGCCAATAAAAGAGATAAATGTGTATTACAGCACTGAAGGGAACCCGTGTTGCAAACGTTGGCGGAGGATGCTTGAGGAAGAGCAGCGACTACAGAAGCAAAAACGAGAGCAGCGGTGGCGATTGTGAACTGCATGTTTGAAACTGGTGGCTAGGCTGTTGCTTGAACTGGTTGTAAGTTTTCGAATGAGGGACATGGACAGTTGCTAGTCTTTTTATACCTTCCAGTTAGCAGCGAATTGCTTGGTTCTCCACCGCTAATATTAATTTCTGGAAGGGGCATATTCAGAGCAAGCCTCGAAGCTTGAAGTGAGCTTCTCTACTACGACCAGTGAGAATCTTTATATCTGTACGCGGAGACGATATAGGGTTCCCATTATAATGAAATGAGTCAACTTTATTTTTTCTGTAGAGTGATAATATATTTCCTTTATAATCACAACGAGCTCATCCAACGTTGAACGAGGAAGTATGCAAAAATCTTTTGCAATCTATTTGCGTGGAGGTAACTCGGAGGACTTCTAACAACATTACATTTTCACTCGGTATATCGGTTTTAAAACCATCCACTTCCCTAAAAGAAGTTTTGTTTTACCAGAGCACTTGGAAGGAGAAGCAACGACTACACAGCCTTACTTGGCGCAAATAAGCGCTGATTCGCCAATAGGGCTCGGCATACCGTCGGCTGTGTATGTTCTCGGGCAGATCCGGTGGTACTTCAACTCGCGGTTTCTCACGTAGTCAAAATTAAGGGTTCTCGAATTTGATTTTGAAATCAGCTAACGATGAGATGAAAAGCTTCCCTTGCCTGGAGGTAAGCGGGAAAATATGAGACGGAGCTCCTGAGGACCCCCTCGATGAAATTTACGCGTCATGTTTGTCGTCAGGAGAGTTCTACATCTCGTTATCCACACGTCTTACTGCAACAATTCGTTCAAACTTCCTAGTTAAAACAATCTTCTTCCCTGAACAGCTCAAAGTTTTGCATTGGCATTTTCTCTCTCACTGTAACATTTTTTCTGGTTTAAGGTCGACAGCAACACTCGAGTAGCCCCACGAAGCGTCGTTCAGCCAAGCCAAGTTCCTGAGAGCGCTGCACAGCAAATAGACGACTTCTAGCGCGTCTGGGACGCACTTCTACAATATTTACCGAGACTATTTACTCCACACGTGAGGTAAACTCCACCTTCCTTGAATTTTTTTCAGAAAATAGATACAATAACTTGTTCATATCACCGCACCTGGTTGGTTTGTTCGAAGTCAGTAATCTGGTGCTACGACTGGAAGTATAAAAGGACTTGAAAACTACCCATCAACTTCATTCGAGCAATAGTTCTCAACTAGTTCGAGCAACAACATCGACAAGCCAACAAGCAACTAGCTTTTCAGTACCAGTAAACATGCAATTCAAACTCATCGCCGCCCTCGCTTTTGCCTCTGTCGTCGCTGCTCGTCCCCAGCCCCAGACCGACGACACTGCTCCACCCCCACCACCCCCACCCACCAACGTCTGCACCACCGGTGCTCTTCAGTGCTGTAAGCACTCACTTCTTTCCTGTACATGTAGATTATTTTGTTGATGGCACCCTCTTCCACCTCCTGTATACAGGCCAAAGCACCCAGAGTGCTACTAGCAACCCAGTTGCATCTCTTTTGGGTCTCTTGGGTGTAGCCGTTGGATCAGTTACTGGCTTAGTTGGCCTCACCTGCAGCCCAATCTCCGTCATTGGAGTAGCAGGAAATAGCTGGTACGTTATTCAAGCATTATGATGTCTTATAGGTGCATCGACGACTCACGACTTTCACGCTCAATCATTCAGCTCTGCTCAACCCGTTTGCTGCAGCAACAACAGCTTCAGTGAGTACCTCCTCATATTGATCAATCGAAGCCCGAATATTTGAATCTAACCAACTAATCGCATTGTAGATGGAATCGTCGCCCTTGGCTGCACCCCTGTCAACGTCAACCTCTAGATGAGCTTGGAGAGAAGATTATAGCCGCATCAAAGTAGCAGCAGACACTTTCCAACATAGTTTTCTGTAAACATATTCCATGTACTTGTGTGAAAGTTGAATTTACCAAGTTTGATTGTTTATGTCCTGATAGGCCGTGAGGCCTGCGTAGTTGAGTTACCGAGAGCAACTATACATAGATGCTTCTGTGTAAGTAAGTACGGGGCTCCGTTCTCATTAATCTAAACTTGGGGCCTGTTATTTCCTTTTCACCTTCTCTCAGCAGTTGAGATGATCCTCACTTAACATATCGGAATTTCAGCGAATTCCAACACATAGTGGCGCTGTAATATCTCTGGTAGTCACAGAACCCGTGTTCATAGTTCTTTGGTCCGATTTCCTCAAGGAATGTCGGGTGTGGGGAAAACATAGGTTCGCCTAGTTTTCGCTACGTTAACAACGCCGAGAATTAGTAAACAGTCAACGTCATTTCCAATTAAAAGTTCTCTCTTATTCCTTGTATATTTTAAGATACAAGAGCTTCTAACACCGTCAACTCTAACTTAAACATATAAACGAGGTGGGCAGGAAAGCAAAAATAGCCACATTCCCATAAATAGTAAGTACAAACAAACTCCGCTAAGCACTGGCAATTAGGGTCTCTTTTAGACAGGGCACGTTCCACTCTTGTGCTTATATGTAAACCTTCCCCCTCTCCTTTCTTCTGTTCTACTTTTACGTTCCTGATTATCACCAAAAAAAAAAAAAATGCTTCGCTCGCCATCGCGCTCGTCCATTTCCCCAACACCACTGTCGCCTTCGCGGAAGTCGTTGCTTGGCATGGCAGGGGTCGCGAACTTGTTCATACGCATGCGCAGGCTGGAAGAAAGCACGATAGGAAAGCAGACACACGTACACATTACATCTGGGGAGCCGAAGACACACCCCGGCATTGCTGAAGCCAGCGAAGGACACGAATCGTTCTCTGTCGAATATATCGACCATTTCGGCTGCGTGGGCGGGGTGAATTTGGCTCTATTGCTGCGCGCTTCGAGGGCAGCGTTGTTGCAGCGTGTCAGTCCTACGGGGGCAAATGCTTTGTTAGATGAGCAGTACGTCTCTTTCACACAGTTCTTCCCTTAATTTCGGTCTTTATTGAGGAAATTTCTAGATGGGAATGCATCATGTCAGGTCCAAAACCTCTGCACAACGGGGCCTATAAAGTCCAGGTATGTTCACGAATACCCCTGTATCTTCCTTCTGCTACGGTTTCTCATGGGACTACCAGATTCGATACATTGCACGAGCCACGAAATCGTCAATACCCGACCCTCGAAAACCCGTTTCGTTAGAGAAAGCTAAAGGCATTCCTGGGCTCATGAGCATCGTGAAAAGGGGAGACGACTAAGTAGCGTCGTCATGCCTCCACAACCCATTCAATCCATTCTCGCCCACATCAATACACGTGTCTCATCTCGTTCTTCTCTGGTGCCATACTACACCCACCATACAACGTCATCAGTGCTTGTTCTCGTCAGGAGGCTTTACAGTATGCCATTTCGGTCCATCTGCCATCTCTCCGCTTCCATGCTTTCTACGTGCTTGTTCTCTTATGTTACGACCGATTTAATGCGCAACCACCAAGTTGTAGTGCTGATGCTTCGTCTCCATCCCGCTTATACCATGTAACACTAGTAGTACTTACCACCATCACATCAAACAAAAAGATCCGCCTTGACTCTTGCAATCATTTTCAGAAAATCCATCCATTCCTTCTTCGTACCATACTAAAATCCTTAAACCTCTTTAGGACACTTTTTTGACACCATCCATGTACCATTAGCTTCCCTATTTTTCATCAACCGAACAGTTTTTGAGAGTTCTTTTTTTTTTTGTAAAATAGACAACATTACAATTTAAATTGCCTTCATGCTCCATCTCGCCTTACTGCAAACTCATCCTTCTTCATCTACATCTCAGTTCTCTTGATGATCTGCAAACATCAACTTACATTTGCTCATCTGTCGACCCGTCCTGATGCTGGCTTGGGTTACAATAATTCGAGCGCTCGCAACGTGGAACTAAGATTGATCAATTGCCATGATCGCAATGCTGTTGCAACTCCACATGTTGCTTGTGCCACCTATTTTTCCAACTTCGCATCTTGTTGAGAAAGAGCAAGCCAAAAATAAATATACCAAGGGCGTTCTCCACAGTCATTTTACCCAGAAATGATCTCGACGTCAACGAGTTCTCGAGGATCCCCATAACACTCGATCGCATGGAAATTGGAATTCCCATGTGAAACTTCAAACAAAAACGTTCACGAGAATCAAAGTTAAAGGGGAAAATCAAATACGAGCGAATATGCACTTATGTATACAAATTTCGAGTCCTTTATCACTACGTATGCATCGTCTTAATCCAGATTCCAAACCTCCTCAATTCCGATTGTCTATTGCAGTATCGACTTCCTCCCTGGTTCTGCTGCACATTCAACGCTATCGATGCCACCAAAACAAAATAATCACCACCCTCCTGGAGGAGCTCCACCGCCGTAGTAGTTATTTCCTCCCTGAGCTCCAGGGAACTGAGGAGGTGCATTGTATGGATCAGCACCAGGGAACCCGAAAGGCGGCTGCGCTCCAGGTGGAGGAGGTCCGCCGTACCCGCCTGACGCACCGGGGAACCCAGGTGGACCTCCGGGCGGAGGTGGTCCATATCCTCCATGCCCATGCCCGTGCCCGTGATGGTGTCCATGACCTTGGTCTTGAGCTCCGGGGAACGAGGGCGCTACGCCAGGGAAGGACGGTGCTGCATGGCTGTGAGCGTCTGCTCCAGGGAACGAGGGTGAGTGAACATCAGCACCAGGGAATGGGTGGGCTGGATCTGCGCCGGGGAAGGATGGCCCAGCACCAGGGAAGGATGGGACTGATCCAGATGGGGGCGCATCATACGATGGAGCATATGATGGGGTGTATCCTGTACCCTGTCGTTGGGGAACAGGCGGGGCATGCGATGGTGGTCCGGCGCCATAAGATGAAGGCGCAGGAGGTCCAGATGGCGGGTTATACCCAGGCTGTACACCCCCGTAAGCGTTGGGTTGTGGGATAGAGGTGTCTCCACCACCGTAGTACGACGCAGCTTGCCCACCCGCGCCAGGATATCCAGATCCTGGAAGATCTCTCCCTTGACCTTGTCCGCTAAATTGATTCATTAAGTTCGTTGCTTGGGCGAGTCCAGGGATGTTCTGAGCAAGGCTGTGTTGGAATTTATGAGCCTCAGTTTCGGCGAAGGAACCCTGGGATTCCGGCGCGCCACCTTCTCCGGCCAGACGGATGTTCTTGTGATTTTTAACAGAATCTTTGGACAAACGCTGTATGATCGAACGCTGATTCGGTACTTTGCCGATCCAGTCCTTCATGCACTGCATCATTTCTCGTTGAAGTTCAGAATTATTGTTGTGGAAGTCGGGATGGAACCTTCATAAAAATGAAAGTCAGACTTTCGTCAGTAAAAAAGTGGCAAACATACAAGCATTGCAGAACGTCGTCGGTAACCTGGCGAGGATTTATTGAACTATCATCCCATGCCTTGCTCACCAACTTCACTGTGTATTTCTGTGGTGATTATTTTCAGATTATAAGAGGGCGGTAGTTGATACGAAGCTTTGCTAGGAGACATACGACAATAATTCTGGCAATTTGGCCAGCTGGCTCGTTCAGGATTAAATTCTTAGCATTTGCATTGATCAGTCATTCTGGAGCAATAAAATAAAATAAGAAAAACTTACGAAGTGATCTTTGCTCAAGAAAGAGTGCGTGGGGTCGGACTGAATGACATCTTATCTCATCAATTCCAGATTTACGAGCAAAAGAACTAACCGCTCTGGGATCATTGAACACTTCATACTGGTCGTGGTTGTCGATGACTTCTCCGGAAACACTCTGTAAACCGGACGTAGCACTCTTGAGGATGGGTTTCAAAAATGGCTGCAGGATAGTGGTTATAAACGTGAAATTACATATCACGGAGAAAAATTTACCTCGAGAGTGGTAAATACGAAGACTAGGAATGGGGTCAAAAGCCTTTTTCAAAGAAGACACTCAATTATATATTTATATATTACTCACCAGAAATCGAATCCATGAGCTTCTCGATCAATGGTCCGAGTCCAGGGATTTTCTCAATAGTTTTAGAGATCTTCTTAACAACTAAACACAATAATTCAGAAATATGTGTTTATTATGAACAAATGTGCGTACCGGAATCTCTGAACGTCAGGACTTGCCAAAGGACAGCATGTAGTTCCTGCGGACTCATCTGCTCAGGATCCTTACCCCCAGCGCTTGGCCCTGCTCTGATGCGCTCGATGTTATCCAAGTCACGACTCATCTCGCTGCCAGAGCCTCCAGGGATATTGAAGAACAGGTCTCGCAGGACATCGGCTGGGCTAAGACTCTGTCCCCCTGGTCCACGGGTTTGAGACACAGACTTGGAGCGTGCCTTATCTAATTCTTTGTTGAGGTCAGTCACCGAAGCCTGAAAACACATAAATATCGCGAAAAGTGTGAAGGTCTTGAGAATCTCACAGAACTCTATAAAGTGGAGTAGCCAAGTATTCTTAGCGATTTGAACAGTTAGTGCCAGTGGTAAATAACGCACGAGATGATCGGTAGCCTCTTTAAAAATTGGGAAGTGGTTAGAAACGATTCGATTTGATAGGGAAGAAACTTGATATATGCACACCTCCGAGCAACGAGTGAATGAAATCACTACCTCCGAACGAGCCAGTGACGATGGGAGCTACCCATTTTCCGTTAGGTGCTTGGATGCGGACTTGATCTCCAACGTGCACAAAGACCTCCTGGTGGCCTAGAGCCACAAGTGCAAGTTCACAGAAGTTAGAGTGAGCGGAGAAATCTTCTAATGTGTGCAACTATTTCGTGAGGGATTAAAGAGGATACATAAAGGTTAGCAGCTGTAGGGAACAAGACATACAGCCTGGCCTAGCAGTCGGAAGGCTTCGTATTCGTCTGCTTTGTCGCCAGTAGAACGGTTTTGCCTGCCACGGTGGATACATTCCTCGAGCGTACGTCGGACAAGAGCTTTGGAAGTATCCCATGATCCTTGTTCTACGACGCATGAGTTATTTTCATCATTATATTACCTCCAGATAGAGGGTTTACATACCATTAGCGATGTAATTCTTCATTCCGGTATGAGGATCAATTTCGAGTTCTCTAGGCTGGTACCAAAAGGTTAGCTAATTCTACACATAATCGTACCCAATGATAACGCACATCGACTGGACCGCGCAGTTTAGGATGATATCTTCTCGCATCCTCCCCTTCTCCATAACCTTTAGGATTGTCGATATGTTCAGTCTGTAAAACACGATTGAGAATGGTATGTAGCAATACATCGATCCTAAGTAGTTACGTACAGGAAGATAAACGCCAAGCCTCTCTGGGGTGACTTCGAACTCATGGGTAGCATACCCGTGAGCCTATGGAAGATGGATTTAAATAAATCTGGGTGCAGACCGAGCGCTAATCTTACCATGAAGCCGAGAACCATGCAAAGATTAATGATCGTCTAGATGCCATTGTTTACGTCTTATCGGCAGAACAGACTTCATGTTTGCTTACTTGAAGTTGAACCTTCTTGAGCGATGCAATATCCACGGCTTGGCTGTAATCACGAAGCCAGTTACTGCGCATTGCTGTGTCAGTTACAGTATACGGGAGAGATATCGCGACTGTGCATCACTTACCCGAAGTATACCCTCTTGATATCCAGTCCATTGAATTTGTGCCCCTTTGACAGCATGCTGGCGAGCGCGAAGCCTCCCCCGGCGCCTCGTTTTACCAATTCGGCCAGAATGTCCTCCTGTCAAATATGATGCATTCAGCCAGGTTGAATAGCATAACGCAGCTTTATCTTACAATATCTCCATGACGGAATGCGCGTCCTTCCATATATGCGAACCTAATATTTAGGATGAAGATCAAGCTATATAAGAACGAAGGATGGACAACTCACGATGGGATGTTTCCCGCTCCAAACGCGTAGACGCCATTGTTCGAGAGGCAGAAAGCAAAGACGACTAAGATCGTCAGAAAATAGGTTGTGCTACTGAGGGCCATTATTTCCCTCGAATGAGATGGTTAAAGAAAGAAGTGGAAAGCGGTGAAAGATGCACTGCGATTGGCCTGATTTTATAACGGCCAATGCTCCATGACAAGCCTAATCTTACCGTAATTGCCGGAGGTCCGAGTCCGTGCACCCCTGTCAGTGTCAAAGCACTGCTCTTCCATGCAGTGGAATAAATTCTTCACATTTTCCGATTCGTCGCGACTGGCTCTTTTTTGTTAACTACAGTCTCTTGATATTTTAGATAAATACACAAAGAACTAAGGAAGGCTCTTTCAATTTCCAATAATATCCGTTGATCAAAGACCGACGAGGATCGTGACTGTGAGAAAGTGCGAACAGTTGAGTTTGTCCAGAAGCCAGGAGGCGACGAGGCTTTTCAAGTCATTTTCACTAGGTCCCATTTGGAGGGCTTTCGGGGCTCTTCATCCATGGCTTCTTCTGGACCTCCGGTGTTGCCCCCAATGCCGGACTTTTCATCATCCAACGATCCTTTTTCAACCGCTGGCGACATGAAGTTCCACCTGCAAACCCTCCTCGACAACAAGGAGAAGCAATTGCAGCAAGCAGGCAGTCTTGGGCAGCGGGTTCTTGCCCAACAGATGGAACTAGAGGAGCGTATTCGGCAACTACAGGATTTAGAAGCAGATAAAGGAGAAGACGAAGACATAGACGAAGAAGCACTTGAACGATATCGTGAATTGTCAGAGACCATCATAGCATGGGATGCTGAGAACGCGCAATTATCTAGTGCTTTTGGTAGCTCAAAGGTGTGTACTAATTACCCAGATTTATTCATTTAAAAAAACAAAAATCGACTCTATTCTCTTTCACCGCCTTGTTTTTTGCAGCGTTTTCTTAACGGTGACTCGCACTCTCCCGCCATCTTCTCAGCCGATTTGCCACGCGAAGAACCTGAGCGTACAAAGCCATCTGTAGGAACATCCGCTGCACAATCTAGGCGTGCTAAAAATGCGGCTCATAGGGCTGATGATGTTGGTGAGTGTAACACTAATCACTTACGTCCAAAGAGGAGGATGCTCAATGCTTCTATTTTTTAGAATTTGCGTTTGAGATTGGCAGTGGATTACTCACGGAAGTCAGGCGTCTTCAGAGTCTCCTCGGAGAGCGCGATAAAGCTATTCAGGATATGAAAGAAGAGAAGGATGATCTCGAGAAATCTGTGGAGAGTCTTAGAACTGCCCTTAGGCAGCAGGAACAAAGCGCGGGTAGGTTATTTTACTTTGTCTTTTCTTACACCAGTCTCTCAACTTTTGATCAGACAAATTCAAGGAAGAGAACTGGAATCTCGAAGTGACATTGCAAGAGATACGAGCACAGCTGGGCGACTCTCAGTCTTCTGTTCAGCGACTGGAAGCAGAACACAAGCGTCTTACTAAGGCACTTTCAAGTTCCCGGGATGCCGGCGAACAGCACAAGAACGAAGCGGAGAGACTGTTGACCACTATTCAAGAGATGAAGAACAAGCACGAGACAGATATTGCGCAAGCCCGCAAGCATGCAGCTGGTTTACTTCGCGACAAATCCGACCTTCAGCAAACCATCGATACCTTGAAAGCAGAGGCAGCTCGTGCTGCAAGACGTCTCCCTCGTTATGGTTCCCCAATGAACGCTAGTGCGCCTGATGAGCAAGGGTTCCTCACTCCCGCAGGTCAAGAAGACCGTGACGATGTCTTTGGGACCACTGGACGAGCATCAACTAACCGTCGCAATTTGGATGTTTCTGCCCTGTTTCCTCCCGAAGACTTGGGTGACGACTTCGGAGATACTCCCGACCCGTCTCCCATTAAGAGACCATTTTTGGCACCTAATCATCCTGCTAACGAAATCGAAGCTCTGCAACAGAGACTAGCGCACGCCCAACGACAGATCAATACTCTCAAAGGGACGCTTAACCGTGAGAAGCAGACTCGGATGCGATTAGAGGCGGCTGCGAACGCTGCTGCAAGTGAGGCCCCTGCGGACCGTGAAGATGAACCATCAGAAGAATTTCAGGAAGAAGATACCGCCATTGAAAATAAGCGAGGCAGTAAGAGGTCCATCACGCCTTTCAAAGTCGGTGGTGGGCGGTCCACTCGTGGGCGCGGACGTGGACGAGGCGGAAGAGGAGGAATTACACTTATTCAACGACTTGGAATGGCTGCTTCAAGCCCTTCGTCAGATTATTATGACGATGAAGACCACCCACGGCGTAGCATGGAGGACTCTCCGCCACCTCCAGTACCTTCCATCCGATCTCAGCATCATGTGGATGAAGACGACGAAGTATCCCAATTTTTTGGCAGCGGACACGGACATGAAGAGGCTGATGAGTCCGAAAGTGCTCCTGGCCGTCTTTCACTTTCGCGCTCGCGTTCTCCATCGCCAACTCCTTCATCGCCGCAAGAGCCTCCTTCTAACCGAACCAGCGTGGACGGAATGGACCCTGCGTTTGCCAATGTCCTTCGGCGTATCCCATCTAACGGATCATCGTACACACGGAGCCCATTGCGCCAGGCTGTGCTTGGCCGTTCTGCAAGAGGCGGTACTGTTGGGCGCAGACAGAGAGGTGGCGTGGCTTACAAGGAACCCAGGCCAGCTTCAATCGTCGATGCACCGGAAGTGCTTGCTGCTGAGCTTGGTGACGTTAACTCATCTTCAAGCCAAGGTGCGAATACCTCGTTACTGAACGCAGCTGAGATCCTGGAGGAGGAAGATGATGGCGACGAATATATTAGAGTCAAGAAGGTTGAGAAAGTAGACTTCGCTTGCCAAACTGAGCTTGCCGAAGAAGAAAAGACGATTATCTTGTCGGAACCTCCTATTCTAGCACCCATTCCAGTTCCTCCTCCCTCTCCTAAACGAATGGAAATGGGTGTGCAGTCTGAACCAGAGCCTGTCCTGCCCCCCAAGGTTGAAACCGCTGAATTTTCTCTCCAGACAGACCCTGAACCAGTTGCTAAGAAAGCAGAAATTGGAACACAACATTCTGCTCCTGAGCCTGTCTTACCAGCTCCATCAGTTATGGTTGATAGTAGCATTGGCACAGATCCTATTCCCGAACTAACGACTATTGGAAAGGGTCTTCCTCCTTTGTTAATCGGTGGTGATACGAGCCGCAGAACGACAGTTACTCAGTCAAATATTTCACAGTCAGAGTCCAGTTCTGGCGATACCACCATCACGCGCTCGTTCTTGGCAGCTGGTCCGTCAGTGGAAGATGAGGACGAGTACGATGAAGGTGAAGAAACAGAAACAGGCGCAGACACGGATTATCATGATGCCAGACAAAGCATCGTTATGTCTACCCCCACCGAAGATTTCCATTCCGTGCGCACTATGACAGAGAACGATTATTCTGATTCAGAAGATGTGGATGATGCTGAGAGCATTAAAGCATCACAGCTCACCAACATGCACAATCAGTCAACATCTTCATTCAATCGCCCTCACACTGCGTCCTCTTACTACCCTCCTGTATCTCTTCCTGCCGTATCGTACGAAAGCGTTGGCGTTAGTGCTGACTTATATGTGCCTCCATCGCCTGTTATCCTTGAGGCACCGAAGCCGGAGGTTAAAGAAATTTCCGTGCAAACGGATGAGTGGAAACCACCTGCGCCGGTCCTGCCTCCCGCGGTTGCCCCGTCCCCCAAGCCTATCGGTCTCTATCGTGTCGGCTCTACGTCACATCAATTCCAATTCATACCCCCGCCTTCCCCTCAACTCTCTTCCTCCACCAGCTCCAATGTGTTGTCTGCTTCTGCCAATGCTCCTGTTTTTACCGCTCCTTCTCCAGTTCCTACCCCAATGTCAAGTATATTCCGCGAGTCATCCAACGGAGGAATTTCTCGTCGTACAACGACATCTGACAGACGCCAGTCGATTGAGTCACTAGTTTCATCTGGCACCGGACACGACGATCTTCCAAATAGGTCTCGTGTACCGTCTGGTAACACGATACTGGCGTCAGTTGACAAGTCGCGACCGCCAGTGATGTCCCTCCCACCACCGCCAAAATTGCCACCACCGCCCAATAACATGCCACCTCCTAACTTTATTCCTGAGCGTAAGATTTTAGCGAACTTGAACAACGATCAGCCTCCTCCAAGACCATCATCGCCACCTCCTCCCGAACTCATACAAAGAGCGACGACACCTCTCGGTTCAATACTTTCGGTTTCTGGTGGTAGATATGGACCGCGTCACCCTGGAACAAGCTTGCCACCATCTCAAGCTAATCTTAGACAACCTCCTTCCACAAGCAGCTTCAGATCTGGCGGGCATCCTTCGACTTACGGCCACGCTTCCTTACCGCCTTCGAAAGCATTGTCTTCTTACAGTGTAAGAGAGAATGAAAGGAAAGAAAGATCAACAACATCACTACCTTCAGATCATAGTTCCCATCGTTCATCTATGTCATCGGACCGCCATATCTATCGACCTGTGAATGAGCCAACGACGCCCAATAAGACGGCCGATACTACACCTCGCGCGAACGGCATGCTTTCTACAGACCCTACAATAATTCATGCTATTACTCAGACCATGATCGGCGAGTTCTTGTACAAGTATACTCGTAAAACCATTGGGAGGGGTGTTGGGGAGAAACGGCACAAGCGTTTCTTCTGGGTTCATCCCTACACCAAAACACTATACTGGAGCTCTGCTGATCCTGGATCATCTAATGTTTCTGAGTCTAGTGCCAAGAGTGGTATGCTTTATGTCTCTCCGTTACTTTGGCACATGTACTAAATTTAAATTAATAGCTTACATTGAGGGTGTTCGTTCAGTCCTCGATCCAAATCCCATGCCTCCAGGTTTGTATCAGTACAGCGTGGTGATCTCGACACCCCAACGTGAAATGAAGATCACTGCTCCAACTAAGGATCGACATGATATTTGGCTGAACGTATGTTTACATATCTTTGTTGAATGTTCGTATATTCTAATCTGTACTTTTATTTTAGGCTCTCAAATACCTTCTATCTCGGCCCAACAATCCCAGCGTGATGTCTCCTCCAAATAACACAGTATTACCTGAGACACCTGAGCGTCGCGACGAACGCCGGCCTCCACTTTTAAGTCCCCAAAGCCAACGGAGCACCCGCAGTGCAGTTGCGGGAGAACCTTGGAATACCACACCTCGTGGGCAAAGAAGTAGATCACAGGTTTCAATCGGTGGTTCTGTTGGAAAGCGATCTGGCACTCCTGCCATCGAGTATTTGCGATGGAATGCACCGGAAAGCCCTTACAGTCCTGACCGATCATTTGTTGATGTTCCTCACCAAGATCCTGAAGATTTAGATTTTGAGCTCCATGACGATACAATGTCAGATGAAGGTTATGAAGGCCTGGAGAACGTCCGTGCCTGCTGTGATGGACGACACACGGTTGGCCATTCAGGGAAGCATCACCATCACCATGATCACCCACACGATAATCAGGGGACAATCACCAGCAGGAGAAGCACGGATACTCGCCTTCTGGAAGTTGCGCAGGACCAAGCGAGACCATCTTCACCTGCTTGGTCCTTCCGGTCACGAACGGGCAGTACCCAGTCTCACGGAGACGGCCTCTTCTCATGGGGTCGAGGAGAAGATGGAAAGCTTCGATTTGGCTCAAAGCGGTCGACTAAAACATCAGTTCCTGTAGGACAGGACTAATCTCTTCAAGCGGACTTCACATCATCTCCATCAAGAATACGTAGAACATTTAGTCTCCAATACCTGTTAACGTCCTTTTAGTATATCCTTACAGCACTTGGGTTGGTTTGCACTTTTTCTTCTTTTTACAGCTATCTATCGCATCATAGTATTTGTTTGTCTTTTCTTCCTCCCATATGCTTTCGTGCTCGATGTTAGCTTCGTAACTCTCATTTTTACAATGGTCCTGTGCTGTTGCTAGGTCATTCATACCAACATTCATTTCATTTCCCTTGTTTTATCGACCTGTTTCATGCCCGAATATTCTCTCCTTTCTCTTCTCTTCTCTTCTTCATTGTATGCAGTATCTTGTGTCACTACACTTTACAGAGTAATAATACCATTCATTCCTCCTTATTTTATTTCGTATACCCTGTTACCAATTGTGAACCTTTTAAGGTAAAATATGCAACAAGAGACATAGATTAATCGCGAAGAATCTCCAGGAAAGCATCGAACAATACCTACACAAGGTATATGAACATCGGTGCATTTGAACGCAACTTAACTTGATGCATGATGGTGGGGGCTAACGGCTACTGTATATCCTACGTACACATAATAATTGCTACTCATTCCGAGAGTTTGACCAGTGATAGTTAGCAAGTAGTAGACGGAACTGGAAGTCAGAAATAAAGAAAAACAAAGGCATACATACACATATATGTACCATCTTAAGTATCAATCATCGTTGAGAATGGTGGAGGGGTTTTGTTGAGGGATACATCGGAAAATGTGGTGTTTATTGAATCGAATCAAAAAAAAAAAGTACTAGTAAAAGCTGATGCAAAAAGGGCTACAGGAAAAATTGAAGGCACGAAGAGAAGGGAAGCTAAAATACAACGCCACGACACGACACGACAAAGCGAAGAGACTAG
>Ga0247779_1000923_pt1 | contig 15233 bp, 18 predicted proteins | sample UWRJL221509R5_FD_179925 | JGI IMG/M metagenome (GOLD analysis project Ga0247779, IMG submission 179925) | Plant litter microbial communities from Arlington Agricultural Research Station in Wisconsin, United States - UWRJ-L221-509R-5 | ecosystem: Environmental > Terrestrial > Plant litter >... | reverse complement strand
TCCAATTTACGAGGATGAGCAAAGTCAGTCGATATATCCCATGGCGATGGGGGTCGTAGAGGCCAGACATTATCCTGCCACTCTGACGCTGGATCTGCATGAGTGGTTGTCAGTTTCACTCTTGACGTGTTCGGGGCGTGGAAGATGGTCCATGGACTCGGTAAGACAGTAGATAAAGTTGCAGAAGTGGAAACCAGAGCAATATACGCGAGGAGTCGACGAAGATTCGTGCGGGTCTTTGACTTGGTCTTCGTAGTCGTGGTCGGAGATGGGAGTGCGCTTGGCACTTCCGCTTTGTGCCCCATCTTCTGTATCGTCAGGTATTTGATATCCAATATCCTCTACTCTTCAAAGCGATCGAGGCTGGAATTAGATAGTGGAAGATGGGAAAATGGAAATGATTCGTTACTACTCCTCACAAGTATCCAAAACCACAAGGCCTCAACATATACAAGGCATGAACTGGCCATAAGGACTTGGCCATTGTACGTTTACGGTTTGTAAGCAATATATAAGATCCGCAGCAAGGAGAAGCAAGGTTCGCTGCGCGCCATCCTCTAATGCTCCTTATGTGTTTCGCCGTAAAGTGGAAAATTTCAACAAAATCACCTCAACAACATGGACATTGGCAGAGAGTTAAAGAAACGGACACCGACACGTTGATCATATCGACGACATGTCAATTAAACCGCGCGGGTAATGGCCAGTAAGAAAGTCGAAAAGTGTAAAAGCGTGCACAAAGAGCGCCGATATACGCGTTATTTTTTTGAGATAGTTGTGACACATAGAGCACGAGGGTGGAAAAGCCAGTGCGCAGAAATTAGAATAAAGAATTTCTTTTGGTGGAGCGTTTACAGTTGTTTGGCGCTTGTTATTTGCAAATTAACCGGAACCCCTCCTGACTTTCATTTTTGTTATGGCTCGTCTGTTCCAAATACCACCCGGAAGGATGCATTTACGCACCGAATGACAAAGTCAAGGCAATGTGAGACTCAGAGTACAAAGGGAGCTGAAGACGAGCAACCCGTCATCCAAAGTACTCGAGCCCTCCCGTCCGTCGTCTCAATACTCACTATACGACACTCCCGTTCCCGCTCCGGCGGCCTAATTAGCTGGGACATTTATTGTGCCTTTCCATGTATCCTCCTCTAATGCTACTGGAATATCCTTCTTCAACAAGTGCGCATGCGTCATTCCAATGTCCAGTTTCAATCGCACGTTCAGCGCTGTTACAAAACTTCTGCGGCAGTTAGTTCAGCCCCTCGTTCTATATCACTCATTCGTATTGAAGTTTTCATATCGTGTAGGCTGCTCCTGTCATGAGGACGCGATAGAAGTTAACATTTTCCGTGCGCGGATGTGCCTATACGTTATAGCATGAGGCATTTTCTCGATTTTGACTTCGGATAGGCCCCATTGCTTCTAAACTTTGTGCCCACTTTCTCAATATCGCCACGTTTAAGTGCTTGCCGCCGGGCAACAGTCATTGCCCAGTCATTGCTCATTTGTAGCAAGCTTAATGCACGTTCTCCTTTTTCTACCTCTTGTTTAAATTAACATTTATGGTACGGAATATAGATGCGTTCGGTGCATTTGGATATCCATTCAAGTCCTCTATCTTACTCGAGTAGTACAGGAATCTTTCAACAGTTATTTGCAAGCATGTTGGGAGGCTGTTTCTATCTCCAATATAGACTTTCGTGTCACTGTATCCAGCACTAGTTTGATGGCAGTCAGAGCCGCAGCCAGAGAAACTTGAAAGCATGAGGTAGGGGGACTCCGTCGTTCAAGGACTGTTGGCTTATTTTGAGGTTGACCGGCCCGGGTCTATTGGTGCAATACTGGATCATATCGTGACCTTATGCTCGAGATCTGAATTTCTGCCATCCCAACAATTCACTGGCCCTTGCTCGACTCTTTCATGAGAAAGTAAAGGTATCGAAAGGACACCACAATCAAGAGAACACCGAAAGGAAAGAAGGTCCAAATCTTTAAGCAATCTTTGAAGGCATCAGTCATGTGATCCAATTAAGGCGTCGCGCGTCGCGTTCCGCGCGCCCCATATAACTTTAAGTGCAGTGTCACTAACACATAGAGTGTTGACAATAGGCATTCTGAGGATAAGCTCACATATATGTTGGTGATTTTCTTAAATCAAAGTAAATATGCTATACCGAATTGGAAAAGTATGTAAGCATTAAATGTTCCAAAATCGAACAGTTGATAAGAAACGCTACTTCTACTTGAACAATTTGACTGAACTGATTTTCTAGTTTACCGAAGCAATACTACCTTTGCACTTGTACTTAAGGTCTTGCGCCTGCCAGTCCGCAGGCGGCGCTGTGACAGCATGCCAAGACCTTTTTATTTTTGGTATGTATTTCTGGACCAAAGCCAGCCAAACGATAGATGTGACACATTGATCGGTCACAAAACGCCAGAGTCACTTGTGCAAGCGCTGGCGGCACCGCATTCAAGCGCTCTCAGATATGTGCAACGCTTCGACTCGGTTTAGAACGCTCTAACTTAAAAATTGCTCGAATAAAAATTTTCAATGGCTCTGAGTACTCTCCTATAGTTAAATGTCATTGTCCCCGAAACTATTCCAGACAAAGTGCATTAATAAGAGTAAAATTCTGTTGATACCGAATTTTTTGTCCATATATGGGGGCAGAAAATGCAGCAGATTATTCAGAGTTATGAGTCCGCTGATAGCTGCTGTAGTTTTGAGCTGTCCTAGGATCCCTGTAGTTGGTTAGTCCGACAAGCGCACAGCAGTGCGCACGCGTACGGAATGTCACGTGACAGTAATGTGGTCCTCTTTCGGTCTTCAACAGCTTTCATCCTTTGCTTATTTCTTCTCTACCATCACCGCATCCATCATAACACATACTGCCACCTTCCAGCGGTCGCTTTCAGAAAGACTGCATGGGATCCTCAAGCGCCTCTAATGCAGTCCCGAGTGACCTTGACGCGCTTGCAACGCTCCTTGGAGTCAAAGGCCCGCTTCGCCTTGTGCCTCAAGGCCCCACCCCAAAGGCACACATCATCCTGAGGCGAGACTTCGCCAGAGACGACGAAAGCTCAGATGGAGAATCATCTAATGTTGCGCGCTTCAGCTTTGTAGCGGGTAAGAAGATCACTGTTAACAAAGGCCAGCCCCTGCTTTTCGCGGTGGCGTCTCCAAAAGATCGGGATGGAAAGACTTTGTTGGGAAAAGACAATACTTTTATTCTAGAGGGGACCATCGACGACAATCCGTACGAAAGTGACGAAGAGGAAGAAGACCGTATCAGACGAGAGCAAATGCTGAGGAAGATGCGGCAAGGAACAAAGGGAAGTGCTTTGCCGCCCAAGATGCGGAAGAGTTTCACTGGGAAGACGACATATGAGAGCTTTACAGAAAACTATGTACAACGTGAGAAACAACGTCTATCTTCGCTATCGTTGGAAAGCTTAATTCTGCCTGTGATTTCAGACAAGCCTAGTTCCTCTCTAGGGTTCGCGGGGTATCCGGTACCAAACAACGATCGTGTTTATGTTACAGCAGAAGTACAAACAGACCCCACACCATCAGCTTTACCTGTAGTTGAAGAAAGTTTAGCTCCGCGTGCATCTGAAATTGTTGAGGAGGAGGCTAATAAGTCGCCTATTCAACTACCTTCTCCTGTATCGGCAGACCATGCACGCGAAGTCATTTCAGGGTCAGTTGCGCAAGTGGGAACTGAAGAAATGGATGAGGTTTGAACTAGATTTCACAAGTTATGGACTGTGCTGATTTTTTTCTAGTATTCTCGAGTGGAGCGCAGTCTTTCTCCCATGGACCTTAGTAGCGCCTCTAGTTCCCCCGCAGCATCACCAATATTCAAAAGCCAACCTTTACCTGAAACCAATATCACCAATATCACCACTGTCTGCGATGCACACGATGATGCCCTTTCTTCTAATGCACCAGATGCTGGCGTTATACCTAAGCCTGGAGCTCATGTGCTAGATCAGGCTAACTCTCCTTTACGGGATTTACCTTCGTCGCCGTTGTCGTCCCCGCCAGCTGACCGCTCATTTACCGAAAAGGCTGTGGAATTAGAAAGCGAACCGTCAGAAGCTGTGAAGCTTAAGTCTCCTGCACCCACTCAGAATCCAGCCAGAGTACCCACACCTCCTTTACCAAACATTCGAAATGTGAATGTTATGTCAACCAAGGTCGATATGCCGGAAGATATGAAGAAGGAATACACCAATCCAAAGGCTTCATCACCGCGACTGGTCCCACAAGAACTGGTTATCAAGAAGGAACTGGTTTCGGTGAGCTTCAAGCAGAATTTCGTTCTTTTCATATTTTCTTAACAAATCTCAAATAGCAGTCTCAACAAATGCTAGAAAATGCTGTTGCGTCAAGTAGCAAGTCTTCTGACAACCAGGATACAGTAGAGGTCGACATTGCCCCCGTAGTTGTGTGTGACTTACAGCAACCCACAAGGCCAGTTAATCATCTCAGTGCGAGGGCTCAGGAAAAGCTACCAGCTTTCAACCCGCCGCCTAAGCAGCCAGCGGCATTAAGTAGGATATCAAGTAATTCTACTATCCCGCGAAGCACATCTCCTCCTCCAGATCCTAAAGAACTGGTATACATTCCATCAGGATCGTCATCGAACCCTCTCGGAATTCGCCCATCGTCAGGACGGCCCGTTCCAGTCCTTGCTAGTTCATTTAAACCTTCAAAACCAGTACCGATTGGACCTCGCTCGTTGATTGCCAATGGATGGGGGACAGTCCCTACCAAGAGGCCTGTTGTAGTTGGTACTAACTGGTCAGCTGTAAAGGCTTCAGGCTCAAGTTTGAATTCGCCTAATGGTGTCCTTTCAACGCCAACGAGCGCTTCTTCCAGTCCTTTCATTTCACCTATTCCACCGCCACTCACGGCCCGAGCGTCTACGCCCTCTGCACCCTCAGGCAATAAGGCAAGCCTGTCTCAGATAATGCGGTATGCATCTCCTTCGCCTCCACCGCCTCCACCCCAAGTTGCGCCTCCCCCTCCTGAACCGACGCCCCCTCCCCCTCCTGTTGCACTATCATCGTCTCAATCATCCACTGACATGCCAAGATGGAAACGAATTTCTCCTGTAGACGAGAAAAAGACTGGTTCTGTCAAAGAAACTGCGGCGTCTGAAGCATTTGCAAAACCTGGTGAAACAGTGAAGTCTTCTGCGACAGTGGAGGTGGAAGACAGGAAGGAGACAGCACTTTCTCGTTCGTCTTCGGCCTCTAGCAGCGTATCTTTGAAACGCTCGCACGATTCCACGGCATCCTCATTAGAGGAATACTTTAACAAACAAGTGCAGTCTTTGACCCAGAATCCTTCGAAGAAACCGCGTACAATGGGGCCTTTGCACCCTCTGACACCGACGTTTGTCCCAGCTACTGCAACTGCCATTGCTTCCACTGGTGCCACTCACACTCATGCGCCGCCACCGACAGCTCCCGCCGCCCAGTCGTCTTCACATAACCCACCTGGAACCTCTTCGACTAGTGCCAGCGCCCCCGTTGCCAATCAGAAAGGTGAGTATATATATATGTGTAATTGCGTATCTGGTGAGGTGTATTCTGATGTTTCTTCTTATATAGCGCTATCGCTTACCCATCCGTTGCCACCTAAACCAGTTATTTCAGTTTCATCGTCTTCCTACCGTCCTCCTGCGAAACGCGAACGTGAAAGGGAGCGCGAGCGAGAACGAGAGCGTAGCCCAGAGCCTATAGAGTCGAAAAGAACACCTGTGCCTCGCACTGACTGGCCTCCTACCAACTGCAGTGCAGACTATCAGCTACAACCCCATGGGTCCAACACTGACCTTGCTATACAGAAGATAACCATCAGCTCGGATGGATCACTTATTGCATTAACTTGTACGTTGTTTCAAGCTTCATCCTTAATTCTTCCACTTAATCGCTAACTTATTGATTTTGTACATCCCCTTTAGGCGCTGATCGCACTTTGCGCATATGGGAGAACAAGTCCATCGCAATTGAAATTGCTCGATTATCACATAACTCGGCGTTAGCTTCTGTTTGCTGGATGGAAGGCGATTCTGGGGTGATGACGTTAACTGTCGATGGGACGATCAGCACTTGGACGCGAAATGTCAGTTAATCTTTTTTACTTCACTTTCCACCCCCTCTACTTTGATTTGACCGCGAGAATACACGTTTAATTACTGACATTTTTATATAGGGAAAAGAGTGGAGGTTCACGAAATTGTTATCGGTGCCTGATGCATCTAACATGTCTATAACGGAAATGCCATGTCTGGCATATGTAAAGGACCGTATTGCTGTTGCTACCCATTCAAGCGTCAATGTGTGGCTGCTCATTAATGGCGAGTTCCATTTTCCAACGGGTCATTTGACCTTGAAGCTGAGGCGTTTTACACACAGGTACTTGGAAGCAGCAAAGAGAAATCAAACGTTCGGGGGTTTCTGTCGTTCAATTCATTCAAGATGGTGCGGCCATCGTTGGAGGGTGTCGTGATGGTGCCATGTAAGTCGTATATATTTGATTATATAGTGATGATCTATTCATTCTTCGATATTGTAGATGGATATGCGAAGTTCCAAACGGGACAATGCGAGCTCATTGTTTCTTCCCAAAGGCAGTGTAAGTAACTGTCTTGATGTTCTGGCCATTCCATGCGTTAATCTGTTTCGTATTAAAGTACTTCGATCGATGTTCACCCTTCAGGATCGTATCTACTTGTCGCTGTCGAAGGAGGCCAAGCTCATCTTCTGACAATGAAGGAGAGTATGGGCACTGTAGAACACACGTATACGTCGGAGAAGGTCCAGAGTCAGGCTATAAAACAGAAAGGATTCCCAGCTGTGTTTGCAACAAGAGGACAGGCCGTCTTATATGGCACAGTCAATGGGTGCGCGCTGGTGTGGGATAGGAAGAAATGCCAGATTGTCTATGGTCTCAAGCATCCTGAAGGTAAGCTTGACTAGTTAGTCTTTTTCTGAAAGAATCTGAATTTATGACTTGATTCAGGTGATCGTGTGCTAGCTGCCGCTGTGAGTGCGCTGTGACGTTCTATTTTGAAGTTTTGTGACTGACTTTTACGCCTTTAGACATTTGATGGTCGTCCCGGGGTTGAAGGCTTGATGATTACTGGGACGAAGCAAGGGAGATTATTTTGGTGGCCTCAGCCTGTTGCTGCTGCGGCGAGCAGGTAGCAGGCACACTATATATGTATGTCAGTCTTATCGGATTGATATTGGGGAGATGTCGCTAACCGGCCATCTAGGCCGCGATTTGCCCGTGATTTGATACATGCAAGACACAGTTATTGACTGGAAAGGATGATACCTTAATATCTAGCAGGAAGAGTAATGGTGTACAGTAGTATTTAGCTAAGTTATAGATAGTCCTTTAGTTATTTTCTTGTTTTGTGTATGTGCTGTCGCGTTTTGTGCTGTTTTTTAATGGAGACAGGGGCGTTGAATGAAACGTGAAATTAATATTTGTTGTTGTTTGGCAACATGCCACGGCCAGGGCCGTGCTCCTTTACCACCTGCGATCAAGTCGTTGCAACCAACAGCCCTCAGGAATCAGACCGTCAGCGACAGTCCTATCTCGAACCAGCCTCCTCTTCACTTCCACCCTCTTCCCTTTCTCAAGGTCCGCTTTTCCCTTGCAAAATCGCCTTGTACTCTACTTATATTATTATCTCTTCTAGAATCATTCACCTGGTTCAAAGCAGATTTTAGACAATTCATCACGAGCTCACCGCTTCACCGCCTCTTTCAATTTGTCCCGTGCAAGCACCTGCTTCAAGTCTCCATTTATTGAGTATATTTGTCTGTCTCTCGCCAGATCGGTGCGTCTCTTATCCCTTGACTTTGTCCCCCCCTCTGCTGCCCATGAGACACAGCCACGAGGCTTGTTGCCACGCCGCAAATGGCTGCGGGCGAAAAGCAGAGGGCGAAACGGAATGTTCTGTCTTTCCGGTCGCTGATTTGGCGTTCTCAGCAACCCGTGTTAAACCCATAAGCCACGCTTTAGACATTTATCAGTATGCAAACAATCAAGTGTGTGGTCGTTGGTGATGGTGCTGTTGGAAAGGTACGTCATTAAACAACATTGTTCGTACATGCTAGATACTGACTGTTGCAATCATTCGATGTTTGTCTCTAGACCTGCTTGCTGATTTCTTATACCACAAACAAGTTTCCCAGTGAATATGTTCCTACTGTACGTGTTTATACCTCTTGTTGAGATGTCAAACCGGAAAAGTTTATTGAATCTTTTGTTAGGTCTTTGATAATTATGCAGTTACTGTCATGATTGGCGAGGACCCTTACACATTAGGACTTTTCGATACGGCCGGTACGTCACTTGTTCTCGTTCTTGGTCTTCTACAGAAGTGGTTTCTCATCACTCACTACAGGTCAGGAGGATTATGACCGTCTACGTCCATTGTCGTATCCCCAGACGGACGTTTTCCTAGTTTGCTTCAGTGTGACTTCCCCAGCATCCTTCGAGAACGTTAAGGAGAAATGGTTTCCAGAAGTGCACCACCATTGTCCTGGTGTACCTTGTCTTATCGTAGGAACACAGGTTGATTTGCGGGATGACTCTCAGGTGATAGAGAAGCTGGCGAGACAGAAGCAGAGGCCGGTCACAAGTGAACAGGGAGAGAGGCTTGCCAGGGAACTCGGTGCGGTCAAATACGTGGAATGTTCGGCTCTAACGCAGAAAGGTCTGAAAAACGTGTTTGATGAGGTAAGTAGTACCCCGTTCTATGCACGACAGTTGTCCTGATCGTAATGAACTTCTCGTTCTCGCGACTGCCTAGGCCATCGTCGCTGCACTCGAACCTCCTGTTTTGAAGAACAAGAAAAAGATGTGTCTCATCCTTTAAGATGACTCCCACTTTTTAATGACTAGGACATGACGATGGTTGCCCTTTTTTACATTATGCTTTTTCCACTCACGAATCCACTTTTTACGCCCACGGCCCTGGTTATATATCCGACATTTTGCCTATACTTTGTCTTTTTACGCGTTCCCGCCTTTCTTTACTTGGCATGTGTCAACGCCCCTTTTCCTCTTCTCATCTGCTACTAGTTAACTCTAAACTTGATACTTTTTTTTTCTCCTGCAAGCGCCTTCTCTATTTTTAAGCCTTTCGAACTTCTGGCATTTCACGCGTGCACATATTACATTTTTTTTCAAGGGATTGAATGCGTCTCACAACCTATAACTAATCACGATTCATACTTCAAAAGAAGGCGATTATCTAAACTTTGTCGCTTCGTCAGACGAAGATGTGTCAAGTCATTATCCATCTGTTCTGTGAAATTTGAACTAGTATCGCCCAGTATTCCAAACCAACACCGAAAGAAATGTATTGTTGAGCGTCTAAAAGTTTCTATTAAAAGAGACGGTAATCTAAAGGAACTAATCCGGAGAAGAAGACGAAAATGGTATATGTGGCCACTGAGAAGAAAAAACCAGCCCAGGGAAAAGCGGATCTGTATGTAAAAGGGATGAGATTGAGATTTGCGGATCTACGGTGAAAGGTGCATTAAGCCTGCTCCAAGTAGATCTCCTCGCCGGTAATTTGTTCATCGTGACTTTCATGCACTGGTACGTTCACTGAGTTTCCGGTTTCGTCGACGCCAACGGAGCCTTGCAAGGGCGTGAATTTGGACGTGTCGACGTGATTTTGTGACGAAGGGAGATGGTTGTTGACGGTGTCCCCTGACTTGGCGGGATTTGAGACAACGGGCAAGTGATTAGGAAAGGGGATGTCAACGTTGAAATCGTCTTTGTCATTGGTGGTGGGGAGGTTATTGATAATGCTAGCGATGGGGAGATCGACGATGTTTGCCGCGAAGGTGGGTACTATGGGAATAGTGTTCGTGCCGTGATGGGTGCCAGTGGGCGTTGGGATGGGAAAATCGAGGGTGTTGGTGCTATGGTGTGTACCAATGATTGGTGGAATAGAAAAGTGGATGGTGTTCTTATGGGTGCTGGTGGGCAAGATGGACTCACTTGGGACGGGCAGATAAAAGGTGTTTGTGACGTGGTGAGTGCCTGTTCCTGTCAGAACCGGAACCGGGAGGGAGAAGGAAAGGGTGGGGAGGTTCGTTGGGATACTGATAGGTATATTCGTGTCCGTGACATGGCGGGTGCCAGTCGTCGTTGTAATGGGTAAATGGACAGTCCTAGACGTCGAGTGACTGGTGGTCGTAGGTAAGCGATTCGTGGTTGTTCCATGATGAGCAGTTGTCGTAGGTAAACGATTCGTAGTCGTCCCGTGATGACCAGTTGTCGTAGGCAAACGGTTCGTAGTCGTTCCATGTTGACCAGTGGTGGTGGTAGGCAAATGAATCGTGGTCGTACCATGATGGCCAGTCGTGGTAGGCAAATGAATCGTGGTCGTTCCATGATGACCAATGGTGGTGGTAGGCAAGTGAATCGTGGTCGTACCATGGTGGCCGGTTGTGGTGTGCAAATGAATCGTGGTCGTTCCATGATGACCAGTGGTAGTAGGCAAATGAATCGTGGTCGTTCCATGATGACCAGTGGTGGTGGTAGGCAAGTGAATCGTGGTCGTACCATGGTGGCCGGTTGTGGTGGGCAAATGAATCGTGGTCGTTCCATGATGACCAGTGGTAGTAGGCAAACGAGTCGTCGTCGTACCATGGTGTCCAGTGGTTGTGGGATGGTGGGTGTCTGTGGGGAATGTTACGTGGTGAGTTGTCGTGGTAGTCTTGACTGGCGGTGGAGGGTGGAAGCTTGGGATGATGTTGCTCCTTCGACGCTTCGACGCTGGCTTGCGAATGTCGAACTGCTTTAAAGCGCGTCCTTTTCCACTCTGAGCCTTTTGAGGGCTCGGCGTACTGACAACGGCTCTATTAAAGTAATGTGTGTGTGTGAGCGGGATGTTGTTGGTGCGTTTAAGCAGATATTGTAACTCACCTTCGGGGCGCCTTAAAAGCTGGATTGGCTTCCGCCAAAATCGCAAGGGCAACGATATAGACCACGAAGGCGTTGGAAAGAGATCCAAAGAACATGGCGATGGCAAAATTTGTCTGTTGTAAAGAAAAAAGAGTGGAATGTTCGTGTGCAAAGAAGCCTTGTGTAAAGCCTGAGGAAAAGAAAGGAGGAGTGGTGCAGAGCTGAGCTGGAGAATCCGTCCAGAGAAAAAGTAGGCTTATATAGGCTGTGGCTGGTGTGTTTGAATTCATGCCAGCCACCGACAGCATTTCGAAAACTCCTAAGCACTCGTGACATACTCCAGAGTAACCTTGTTTGAATCGTACTAAAGTGGCTGACCAGGTGATAAAACTTTATCTGTGGTCCCAAGGGCTTCTGATAGCATTTTGTGATGGAGACTCTCGCTTCTTTGACTTCTTAGTAGTTAGTTTGGGATCAAGTCCATTTTGGGAAATTTCTTCCATGTCGGGACTCTTTGATCAAGTACAGACTCCGACATCGAAATGCGCCGAAGAGAAAATTGCTTTTGCTATTTTGCTTGATTGCCACACAGCTTCTACTCTATTCCGAGCCAGTATGTCAATGTACTATTCAATAGATTAATGGTTGCGTTTAAGACCGTTTCATGATGAAAATTCAACGGTGACACAAAGGAATATAAAACTTTTAAGAAAGGATACAAAAAAATAGACCTTTTCTGTGCGATTAAAACCAATGGTCTGCGATATAATAAATGAGTGATTAGGAAGAATGTGGCTCAGGATACCTGATAGAAAACAATGTATCAATAATGAGCTTAGAAGAACTGGTGGCACCATAAAAGCTGGGTGGTGGCTGTTAAGTATGACATGACGGCGGAAGCACCAAGTTTTTCTCAGTTAAAGAGAGAACGTAATATCAATGAGAGTTCATACATGATCCTTGGAAAATGAAAGGGGTAACGCAGAGCACGAGTTGGTAGTTGATGTAAAAGTGAGAGCAGCGGAGCATGTATATATAACAGAGTAGTTGGCAAAAGTAATTAGGGGCCGGGAGAAATTCAATCAGCATTGGGACGTTAATTGACATGCAATTGGGATCAAGAGTGAGAGGCTGGCAACTTGCAACTTGCAAGGGTCGAGAAACCTGAAAGCGGGGACGTGCATTGTCGTCTAAGTAAGATATACATGAGTAGTTCAATTTGCAGGTTCTTGAGATGAATAAATAACGTAGAAGTGAACCAGTGACGACTAAGTAATGGCAATTCCCGGCGATTCGGATAGGTTCAACCACGGCTCGAAGTCCATTTTGGAAATTTCTTCCAAGTCGGGTCATGATCGGAAGGCGACATCATCACAGACAAGCAAGGACAAACAGCCACAGAAACTTCAAAGTTCAGTCACTCAGTGTCCGGTGACCGGTCTTCGCGCTTCGTCACTTGCTAAATACACAGCTCATTTCTGCCAATCATTTCCTGTTATTTCAATGTCTCGTCCACAAGATGACAGAAATCAAGAGGCCACGGTCTACCTTGTATGTCTTTATCTTTCCGGCTGTTCCACTTACTCTCTTTCTGACCTCAAATAAGGGAAATCTAGATGAACGTTGCACGGACGCACTAGTATGGGAGCTGATGCTCCAGGCCGGGCCTGTTGGTATGTGTTGTATTTCGCGGCGCGTGCAAGTCTCCTCCTCAACATATATATATCATCAATAGTCAACGTACATTTGCCCAAAGACCGTATTTCGATGGCACACCAAGGGTATGGCTTTTGCGAATTCTTGACAGAAGAAGATGCAGAATATGCCTGTAAGATAATGAATCAAATAAAATTATGGGGTAAACCAATCAGGGTTAATAAGGTTCGTCTTCAGGTTTCTTAATTGAAAGTCCAACTTTTTCTCAGACGTATGCTAAAATATGTACTCTGTTTGTAGGCATCTTCCGATAAGAAACAATTGGATGTCGGAGCAAACTTGTTTATCGGAAATTTGGATGAGAATGTCGATGAAAGACTGTTATATGACACATTCAGTGCTTTTGGAATCATGGCAACAACAGCTAAGGTGTGTGTTTTTCCAATCACACTCCTTTCTTTGACACTGAAACCACTTTTCAGATTGCGCGCGACCCAACGTCTGGTACATCGAAGGGTTATGGTTTTGTGTCTTATACCGACTTCGAATCGTCAGACGCGGCTATCGAGTCTATGAACGGCCAGTTCCTCATGAACAAAGCCATCACAGTGCAATATGCGTTCAAAAAGGACGGAAAAGGCGAACGTCACGGAACACCAGCCGAACGATTACTCGCTGCACAGGCCCGGAAAAACAATGCACTTCCTGTTGCTGCAAGACCTCCACCTGCACCCATTGCATTTGGCGCTCGACCCCCAATGCCTGGGTTCCAAGGCCCTTACCAAGGTCAATTTGCTGGTGCTCTCGCTGCGCCTCCTCCACCTCCGGGCTTCACCCCTCAGCAAACCATCATGCCCCAGATGCCTCCTATGGGAATGCTTCCCCCTGGACCTCCGCCTATGGGCATAATGCCTGGAATGCCCATGCCCCCTCCTCCGCCCCCTGGTATGCAAATGTACGGCGCATACCCACCACCTCCGCCACCTGGCTTTGGAGCGCCATATCCACCTCAGCAACAGCAACCTCAGTATTGAAATCTTCTAAAAGTGTACATGTGTATTAATTGACAGCAATATACCCTTTCAACTGTAACCTTATGTTGGCTGAATTCATACCATATGGCATTGCCTAATTGAACAGATTGATCAATAGCCGCTTGGGTGATAATTAGGGTGATACTTTTGTATAAATGTTAGACCAGTTTGGTGGAGGGGTTTTGACGAAAACGAAGTTCTTATATTTCACACATCGATTATATGAATGCCAGAGAATATTCCGATAGGTTCGATAGGCGAGAATGTCAGTGCCTGCGACTGTACATTTAATAAGAATTTTGGACAAGCGGGTGATATAACCCACGTGCAACCTTTCCCCTCAACTATCATGACGCAGACAATTCTCGACTACACTTCACTCGAATCCTCCTCAAAGTGAGCTTGCTTGGGCGCGAAGATAAACATTTGACCGAAGTTCTGTAGATGGAGAAATCTCCCGCCACCTCCAGGTTTCTCGAAGTCGGCGCCATCGGTTGTGAGTTAGCTACGCTAAACTTTATGCTTGTATCTTACTGTTTTTAGGACAAGCGTGGCCCGAAGAAAGAGAAGGCCGCCGTGACGACGGAATCCTATGATGCGTTGAAAGAAAAGCGAGCATGGGAAGTGGCCATCGCGCCAGCCAAATCTTTGCCGATGCAGGCCTTCATGCTTTATATGTCTGGAAGTGGTGTGCAAATCTTCAGCATAGGCATCGTGTTCATGCTACTATTTTCACCCTTTAAAAACATTGCTGGTATGAACGAAGGTATGTCTGGTCGTCGCACGATATACTACGCAGGCTTCTCACTGATTTCATGAATAGCCTTTGCACAATACGCACCATCGAAGTCAAACCCGAAGTCCTTAACTACGTTGCCGCTGCATAAGGTCGTCTACGTCCTATGTAATCTCCTTACGTTGGGGGTGGGTTTATGGAAATGTCGGTCTATGGGTCTTTTGCCTACTGGAACAGGGGACTGGTTAGCTTTCGAGACGCGGGGAGCGGTATGTTGTCACTCAACATGGCTAATTTCATTGCATGGGACTGACGCTATGCCTTCCAATAGGCACCTGAACTTTCCCTTTTCTAAGATACTTCTTCGGAAGTCTACATTCTAATTTGTCGATAGTTTATATTTTGCATTGTAGACATATGACAGTCATGTTGAATTGATTTGAAAGGATACCCTACTATTATTATAACTATGCTTATAAACTTACAGTGGTCAAATCCTTATGGCTAACTCATGAGTTTTATGTGTTGACTCTTGAGGCCATGTGGTTCCGGATAGTTGTGAGAAGTAATAACAAATCCTTTCCCTTCTCCCACCTTCCACTGTCTAACTCTTCCCTTAATCTTCTTTGAAGAGTAGAGTATATTGGATATCAAATACTTGACGATACACAGGATGGGGCACAAAGCGGAAGTGCCAAGCGCGCTCCCATCTCCGACCACGACTACGAAGACCAAGTCAAAAACACGCACGAATCTTCGTCGACTGCTCGCGTATATTGCTCTGGTTTCTACTGCTGCAACTTTATCTACTATTTTACCGAGCCCATGGACCATCTTCCACGCCCCGAAC
>Ga0247779_1000922_pt1 | contig 15241 bp, 10 predicted proteins | sample UWRJL221509R5_FD_179925 | JGI IMG/M metagenome (GOLD analysis project Ga0247779, IMG submission 179925) | Plant litter microbial communities from Arlington Agricultural Research Station in Wisconsin, United States - UWRJ-L221-509R-5 | ecosystem: Environmental > Terrestrial > Plant litter >... | reverse complement strand
GGCGGTCGCCATGGCCAAACAGTCGGGGCTGGCACCGCCTAGAACCTTCGGCGTGTTTTTGGTCTTGTACACCTTGTTCCCGGGGTCGACGCGCTCCGGAGAAAACGCGATGAACACGCTGCGTCCCAACTCGGCGCCCTGCTCGGTCAGTTTGGGGACCAATACTTCGGTCGTCGTCCCCGGGTAGGTGGTCGATTCGAGAATCACGAGCATCCCATCATGCTGGTGGCGAGCGATCTCTTCGGTCGCGGCCAGGATGAAGCGCATGTCGGGATCCCGGGTCTTGTTCAGGGGCGTCGGCACACAGACGATGACCGCGTCGGCTTCGCGCAGCACGGCGGGATCGGTACTGGCATCCAGCATGCGCGCCTTCACGTGGGGCGCCAGATCGCCGGTCGGTACATCCGCGATGTACGACTCACCGGCGTTGAGCAAGCGCACCTTCTCGGGATCCTTGTCGAAGCCTGTGGTGCGGAACCCCGCGCGCGCGAACTCGGCAACCAGCGGCAAGCCGACGTAGCCGATCCCGATCACGACCACGCGGGCGGACTTGGACTCGATTTTTTGGAGCAGGGACGTCATTGCTCGCCAACGCTCCTGGCAAACATTGCTGCCGCTTCGTCCAAGCGCTGAAATGCGTAGCCGTTCGAGCGTAGGGTTTCCACGACGGCCGAAAGCGCGCTCAGCTTGCGTTCGAGCGGAACGCGCACATCCGGTTGCACGGCGCGCACCGCCTTCGGCACGTCGTCCGCTTCGAGAAAGTCGATGCCATGCAATTCCAAGTTGACGAAGGGCAGCCCCACCAACCCGTGCGTGAGCAACCGCGCGCCGCTCGGGCCGAGTACCGTCAGGCTCGTGCCGATGAATGGCAGGCGAAGCGGTCCCACCACTTGGATCGGCAGCTCAAGCAAGCTCCCACCCCTCGTCCAGTAGGGGTCGCCCGCGCGATAGGGGGTTATAGGCGCACGGAGCACGTCCGGGCTATCGAGCACGGATTTCGAAACGCGGCCGCGCAGTTTCATGCTCAGTAGCGCGGCAGCCTTCGCCGCGTAGTACGGAGGGCACGGAAAGACGGATGAGTCGTAGCTGAAGCCGGCCTCGCGCAACACGCCCATCAGTCGGTCGCTCATCGTGTAACCGGGTGCGCGGAAACCCTGCGGTCGCACACCCAGGAGTGCCTCGATGCGGTGGTTCGCTTCGACCACCTGATGCCTCTGCTCACCGGCTTCTCGCTTCGTCAAATCATAGCAATGATCGAGCGAGTGATTGCCGATCTCATGTCCGTCCGAGACCGCTCGCCGCAACAACGCCACGTTCGGCTCGCGCTCCAAATCGCGGGCGATCACGAACAGGGTCAGGGGCAGGGCCAGGCCACCTGCAAACTCCCGAATCCGCCCGAGGGCGAGATCATAAACGGCGTGGCAGGGGGCGGCCGACGCCAGATCGTGAATTGCCGTGTAGCAGGCAATATCATCGAGATCGATCGAAACGGAGCAAAGTCGCACGGGCTGTTTATAGCGCGGAGTTGCTCGCCCCGACTCAAACAGAGACCTAAATCCCCAGCAACCTCGGGATTCTTGGACCGCGCAGCAGTGTGGCTTAGCGGCGTCGGAGCCACCGTGGCGCGCACGCCGGTCAAAGGGATGGGATCGGATGCTAGTGCGGGTCCCGCGCGCCAAGAGACGCACCGCAAAGGCGGCATCTCGCTCGAGCCTACCCACGACGAACTGACTGTGCACGGTCGTCCGTCCCCGGCTGATCAAATAGCCTTCGCCGTCCAGAATATGACGGAGGATTTGACGATCTTTAACCCCCTGAGTCGAGCCCACGAGCGAGCTCTGCCCGTCGATAGCCGCGGAGCGACCGATGGCGCGGCGGGCGGACTTTGTGGCGGTCCAGGTTGACGTCGAGTAAAGTCTGAGCCGACCCGGCCCCCAAAATCACTGGGATGATTCGCACCTGCTTTCTATTGCGCTCTCATGAAGTCTAGACGACTCCTTTCGATCGGTCATTCTTACGCGGTCTCGCTCAATAGGCGGCTTGCTCGCGAGATGTCGACGGTGGGCCGAGGACAATGGGAGGTCACGTGCGCGGCTCCCAAATATTTTCGTGGAAGCAATGATTTGGCTCCGGTTGAGCTCGTCCGGACGTCTACTGACGATTTCCCACTGGTCGCACTGGACGCTTACCTAACCAGCAAAGTGCACGTATTTTCGTGGGGCGCACGCTTGCCCGCGCTCCTCCGTCAAGATTGGGACGTTGTTCATGCGTGGGAGGAACCCTATATCTTGGCTGGTTGGGAGATCGCGCGTCTCACGAGCAATCACTCGAAGCTGGTATTTCTGACCATGCAGAGCAACCCCAAGCGCTATCCGCCACCGTTTTCGTGGTTCGAACGAGACAGCATGGCGCGGGCCGCGGGCTGGGTCAGTTGCGGCTACTCGATCGAGCGAAACTTGTTGGAAAGACCTGGGTACAATCGTCCGCATCGCATGATCCCTCTGGGCGTCGACTTAGATGCGTTCAAAACAGATCCTGCCGCGCGATCGGCGGCACTCAGCGCCTTGGCCTGGACTGCTGATGGCCCACCAGTCATTGGCTTCGTCGGTCGCTTCGTGCCAGCCAAGGGGCTGCGCCTTCTGATGCGGGCTCTCGGCCAAGTCAAAGAGCCGTTTCGCGTGCTTTTCTTGGGCGCGGGCGAAATGGAGGCCGAATTGCTGCAGTTCTGCCGGCAGCTCTCGGACCGTGGCCGCGTTCTCCACGTGCCGCACCACGAGGTGCCGAAGTACATCAACGCCATGGATCTCCTGTGCGCCCCGAGCCAAAGCACACCCGAGTGGCGAGAACAGTTTGGCCGAATGCTCGTCGAGGCAGCAGCCTGTGGAGTGCCGGTAATCGGTAGCGATAGCGGAGAAATCCCGACTGTCATTGGCAACACCGGCGTGATCGTTGGCGAGGCAGATCTGCAGGGATGGGTAACCGCCATCTCGGACTTGCTCGCGAGCCCCGATCGACGCGTCGAGCTCGCGGCCGCCGGGCTCACCCAAGCGCATGAGCGCTACGCATGGCCGGTAGTTGCTCGAAGTTACTTGGATTTTTTCGATGCACTCTGACGGTTTGAGCGAGTAAACTTAGGGTGTTGCTGCGTGGAGGAGCTGACTCGTTCACCGACGCATGGCGATCGCGCGTTTCGTTGCAACTGCTTAGTATCGAACAACAGATCGGCTGCGTGGCGGAGTCGGCGCATCGCGCGATCCAATCCCGCGGGAATATGTTAATCCGAGCTCAGCCATGCTCCTCATGGTCGTGATCTGCACCCCATAAATTCCAAACCGACGCTACTCGCTCGCACCTTTGGATGCTCTCCGCGCGCAAGACGCTCTCAACGGATAACTGGGAATTGATCGTGATCGACAATGCGTCGCTCTCGCCGCTCGGGTCGTCGTTGAGCCTCAACTGGCACCCGCACGCGCGCGTGGTGCAGGAACCGGAGCTTGGTCTCACTCCGGCCCGTGTGAGGGGCATTCAGGAGGCGATCGGCGACTCCCTCGTCTTGGTCGACGACGACAACCTGCTCGCCTCTGACTACCGGGCCCAGGTGATTGCCGTGGCGTCAGCATCCTTTCTCGGGTTGCTGGGGCACAGGCGTGATCAAGCCGGAATTTGTGGCCCATCGCCTGATTGGACGCGCGAGTTTTGGGGGAACTTGGCCGTTCGGACCATCGAATGTCATCCGCGATGCGGAGGCTACCCCATTCGGGGCAGGAATGTGCGTTCGTCGGGAGGTCGCGCAGCGGTACTTGAACGAGCGCGCGGCCATTCCGGATCGGCGCGGCGCCGAGATGACCGGGAGGAGGTGACTTCGACCTCGCCCGGGGTGGGCTCCGGGTACGGGATGAGGATCTTTTCGATCCCTCGTGATGACACACATCATCCCCCCGGAGCGGCCCACCCTGGAGCACTTGTCGCGCTTGATGCACGGGTCGGCGAAGTCATTCGAGCTGCTCCGCCACAAGTATGGAATCTGGACTCCGCCGGTCCGCCGGGCTTGCCCGACACGACTGTGCGGGGGCCTTCAACAGTTCAAGGTTCGATCGGAGGTGCGACAGGTACGCAATGCATATGTGCGCGGCGTGACGGAAGCCGCGGAGCAGATCGCTCGCGGCCAGCAGAGCACGTGAAGCGGCTCGAGGCGTCCGAACACGCGGAATCGTGCGCCGAACAGCGACGCGGCCCAGGGGCACTTTGAATGTCGTTCCGCCCGGAAGGATTCGCTTGTTCCCCGTGAGGTCACGCGCTATCTGACGCAAATTCGCCGCTCGCCAGTACGTTCCTCGAAAAATTGGATGCTTACTTTGACCCAGCCGACAGATCACCCGCTCGATGCCGGCATTCCGCCTGAAGCTGCGGCTCCTTCAATCCCGCCCGCATGTGAGCTCACCGTGGTCATGCCCTGCCTGAACGAGGCAGACACCATCGAGGTCTGCGTCTCGAAGGCGATGCGCGCGATTGCGGCAGCGGGGCTCGACGCGGAGGTGGTGATCGCAGACAACGGCAGCACCGACGGCTCCCAGGGGCTGGCCGAAAAGCTCGGCGCGCGCGTCGTGAACGTGCCTGCGAAGGGCTATGGGAGCGCGCTCATGGGCGGTATTGCAGCGGCACGTGGCAAGTTCGTGATCATGGGCGACGCGGACGACAGCTACGACTTTCTGGAGATCCCGAAGTTCGTGCAAGAGCTTCGTCGTGGCTTCCAGGTCGTGCAGGGCTGCCGGTTACCGTCGGGGGGGGGGACGGTATTGCCCGGCGCCATGCCCTTCCTGCATCGCTGGTGGGGCAATCCCATGTTCTCGATCATGGCGCGTACGATGTTCCGCGCGCCCATCCACGACATTTACTGCGGCATGCGCGGCTTCACCAAAGAAGCCTACCTGAGCCTCGATCAGCGCTGCACGGGCATGGAATTTGCGACCGAGATGATCATCAAGGCCAGTCGCTTTGGCCTGAAGATCGGCGAGGTGCCGATCACCCTGCATCCAGACGGGCGAAAGGCACACGCGCCCCACTTGAAGACCTTTCGCGATGGCTGGCGCACCCTGCGCTTCTTTTTGACCTGCAGCCCGCGTTGGCTGTTCTTGTGGCCCGGAGTGCTGTCCTTCGTCATCGGCCTGGTCGGCTACGCCCTGGCCATGCCTGGGACGGAAATCGCGGGCGCAAAGCTCGATGTGCATACGCTGCTGGTCGCAAGCTTGGCGCTTCTGATCGGGCAGCAGGCGATCTTGTTCGCGCTATTCGCGAAGATGTTTTCGCTGAACGAAGGGTTGCTTCCTTCCGATGCGCGTATCGACCGATTCTTTGGTTTCTTCACGCTCGAAAAGGGATTGGCCTTGGGAGCGGCAGCCGCGCTCGTCGGTGGCGGTTTGGTCGCGTTTGCCTTTGCGCTTTGGCAGAGAGCTTCGTTCGGGGCGCTCGACTACGCCCACACGATGCGGTTCGTCATTCCCGGTGTGACGCTGATCGCGCTCGGCATCCAATCGATCCTCGGCAGCTTCATGATCAGCATCATGTCGATCGGCCGCAGATGAGCGCGAGCGCGGGTAACGCGGCCTAGGGGACGATCACTAGGAACGGCCAGGGGTGCGAGAAGTTCGGGTTGATCGGGTCGATCGAATCGATCGTGAATCGATACGCCGACCGCCCCGCATTCATGGGAGGATTCTCGGGAATGGTGACCGTGGCCGTTACTTCGTCTCCGTTGTTCACGGTCGTGGTACTTAGAACCGCCAGCCCATCGAAGTCGCTATATGGCACAAATCCCCAATTGACGCCGAGCTCCCAATCCGGCGCGGGCATATTGGACCACGCTCGCGCGTGGATGGACAGTGTCGTGCCTGGCAGCGCGTGATAAATTGTCTCGTCGGCGGAGACCGAGAAAAATGGGTGTTTCGGATCGCTGGGCTGACAGGGGTTGTTGCCGGCTTGGGCGGCGGCGTTCGACCAGAGATCCTGCACCGCGAAGCCGTCGACCACGTGGTAGGATTGGTTCTCGCAAAGGTCGGACAGCTCTAGCCCATTCAACATCTGCCAGGCCTCGAGCGGTCCGCCGTCCCAGCCGTCCAATTGCCAGGCTGGGTTAGCCAGGGCATACGGGTCTGTCGACGCCTCCAATAGTTCGTGCGAGGTGACGTTCGTGGCGATCATCAGCTCATCTCCGGGTGAAAAAGAGCACCGCGGAATGACCACGAACGGGACGCTTCCCGTGAAAACGGGATTGGCCACTGACGCGACACTGTGGGAGCCAGCAAAATCGGTGCAGCTGGACTCTGTCCCGTAGAAGATCTTTGTTTCGGCCGGATAGAAGAGGGCGAAGACCGTGTTTGCGGAAGGTTGCGGTAGTGAGCCGTCCGCCACTCGCGCGTCGATCCAGGTGGCGATCTCAACACCCGGGATCGGCGAGGCAGGCGGATTCACAATTTGCGCTGCGGGCTTGCGTGTGCCGACGCGGACGCCGTATTCGGCGCCCACTTGCTTCCAATAGTCGCTCGCCACGATCCAAGTGTTGAAACGTTCGAGGGCGTCGCGCAGGGGATCGTCTCCAAAGTAAACCGGGACGAGCTCGATGTTCTTGAGCACCGGCCCTCCGTGGTGCGTAACTAAGGGATAAGGCTGGTGCGGAGCTGAGACGAAGTCGGCGTTCGACGCACCGGTTGCGCCGCTCGCTCCCCCATCTGCCATGTCTGGCATGCCCGCTGAGCCGGCGGCGTCTGCGATGCCGGCTGCTCCGGCGTTGCCGCCTCGTCCGGGCGGCGTTCCGGCCGAAGCGTCCGCTACGCAGTCAGCGGGAGTTCCGCCCGCGCCCGCGTCGCAATCTCCCCGCCCGCCATCCGCGTTGGTGCCCGCTACCGAACCAAGGGACCCGTCGGGTGTCCGAGAACCGGGCTCACTGCAGGCTACGCACGCCGGCATGCACACTGCGAGAGCCCAGAGTGCTTGTCGACGGCTACTGAAGTTTATCGAGAAGGAGGTCATGCTTTTCCTTGCCGGGTTGAACCTTGCGTTGCCGTGCTGTTACACTTCGGCCGATCCATGGGCAAAAGTGCAGACGGTCAAGGCTACCTGATGCGGGGAGCGCTCGCGAACGATCTGTTTGCTACGGTGCGGTCCAACCTTCCTCCGGTTGCGGCATTTCTGGCGGCGACGCCACAGTTCAGCTTGGCTCCGGGTCCGGCGGCCGCTGAGGTCGAGGTGTTGGAAGATCCGGCCGCGCCGCGCAAGCGCTTTCAGCTCGACGAATTCTACACTCGCATCGAGTGGCTGAGCGGGACGGCGGCTCACGTGCAGACGAATGGAGCAACAGGATCAATCGATTGGTCGGGAAGTGCCAACGACGTGCTTCGAGCCGAGCTTCGCATTTTTCCTGAGGCGGCACCGGAAAGCCTCGGCATGTTCCTGCGCCTCGTGACGTCGCTGCTGCTACCGTCTCGAGGTGCAGTTCTCGTTCACGCGAGTGGTGTGGTCTGCCAGGGGGAGGGCGTCATATTTCTGGGCGACTCCGGTGCAGGCAAGACGACCACCGCACGTCGGGTCGGTCGCGAGGGCGCGCTGCGGTTTGCCGACGACCTGACGATCGTTCATGTCGGGCCAGGGCAGGTGGCTCGCGTCGAGCCCTGCCATTTCGATCGGGGCGGGCGTCTTCCTAACCGCGGGAACCGCAGCTGGCCTCTTCGTGCCGCATACGACGTCCGGAAAGGGGCGTCAGCGACGCGGGACACGGGTAAGGTCAAAGACCCACTCGCTACTTGGTGCGCTGCAATTCTCAGCTCAACGGGCCCACCAGGTTCGCTGGAATCGCTCCTCGGCTTGGCATCGGACCTCTGCCGGACCGTTCCTCCGCGTGCCCTTCACGTCAGCGCCTCCGGCTCCGTCCTCTCGGTGTGCTCGTTCGACGCACCCCGAGCAGATTTTGCTCACCTCTCTACCGGTCTGATGGTGTCTACCGATGAAGTTTAGCGACGAGACAGTGATTCGACGCGCACCCACCGCCCTCTCCCGCGCGTTCGAGCACGAAGTTGCGGTCATCCTCCCAACAGCGAGCGCGGTTCGCGTATTGAATGAAGTGGGCGCCCGCATCTGGGCGCTAGCCGACGGGCGCACACTGGCGGAGATTCTCGACGTTCTGGTGAACGAGTATGAGGTCGAGCGCACCCAACTGAGGGTGGATGCAGAAACGTTTCTCTCCGAGTTGCAGGGTCGAGGTCTCTTAGAGGACCTTCCGGAGCCGTAATGGAGCTGGCGTCATCCGAAGATTCAGCGCTAGCAGCGCTGGTCGCCCTGGGCTCGTCGTCGAGCAATCCCGTCTCACTGCACCTGTTGCTTGCTGATCGGTGCAACCATGCATGTCAACACTGCTACCAGGTGCAGGGGCTCAAGGGTGAGCTGACGCGGGAGCAGATCGAGACTCTGCTGCGTGATTTTCGGGCTGGCGGGGGATTCCTCGTCACTTTCAGTGGTGGGGAAGCGACCTTGCGGGAGGACCTGCTCCAACTGCTCGCTTACGCACACGAGCTGGGACTTGCGACGATTCTCTACACGAATGGGTTCACGATGACGGAGGCGCTGGCCGGTGCGATTGCGGCGTGCCGTGTCTGGCGCGTGGAAATCAGCCTATATTCGCAGCTGGCCGCGGAGCATGATGCGGTGACGCGCGTGCCGGGGTCCTGGGTCAAGACGACGCAGGGAATCCGCTGGCTGCGCGCGCAGGGCGTAAACGTGACGCTCAAGTTCACGCCAACGGCGAGCTCCACCGCGACTGCGGGCGAGCTCGCGGCTCTCGCGCGTGAATTGGATGCACACTTGATCGTTGCTGAGCTGGTCAATGCCGGTGAAGCCGGACGCCTTGAGCCAACGGCGGTGCGACGAGCGCCGGAGCATGCGATCAGCACGGGCTTCGCCGCTGCATCGGAGGCAGAGGCGAACCCGTTGCACGGCGCGCCCTGTGGTGCGGGGGGTGAGCTCACTGTTCGTTCGGATGGACAGGTGCAGCCCTGCTCTCAGCTTCACATTCCCATGGGCCAGATTACCTCCCAAGCAACGAAGCTAGGTGAGATCGCAGCAACCGACGCCGCTCGTTTTTTTCGCGAAGTGACCTGGGCCGACTTTCCCGAGTGCCGCGAGTGTGACCTCCGCGTACATTGTCGGCGGTGCTATGCATCGGCAGTCGCCGAGGTCGGAGATATGCTGGCGCCGTATCGCGGTGCCTGTGAGCTCGCCATCGCACGCTACCGGAAAGCTTCCGGCAGTCCCGGAGCAATCATTGCAGGTGAGCGAGGCGAGCCGGGAGACGAACCTACGATTGGGCCTTTTCGCATCGATTCGAAGGGGCAGGTGCGAACGGCAAAAGCGCAACATACGGCTCAGGATCGGGCATTGGCTAGCCGTTACCCGTGGCTTCGACAGTCCCGTGATGCGTTGCAAGCATCGGCCTGCGGCGCCGCCCCTGCCGAGCGAGAGCGCGGCTTGATCCAATTGCGGCGCTCCCATTGAAAACCAAGCGCTCGTTGCGGTAGTGTGATGCGTTTGAAGAAAGTATGGACGCGGCCGTGTGCCCCGTCTTAGTCTGGGAGGGACAATGCTTGCTGTGATTAAGCTATTCCGTAGGCGAACGCTCTCTGTTTACGCTGGTGGCGTGCTCCTTTCGCTCTGGGCGCCCGTTGCTTGTGACGATGGCGACAGCGATCCTTCAGGCCAGGCCGGAAGTAGCAGCGGCGGCGAAGCCGGCAAAGCCGGCGAAGCCGGCAAAGCCGGGCAAGGGAATTCTGGCTCTGGCGGCGGCAATCAATGCCCGACAGTGGCGTTCATCGATCCGGAAGACGGAGCGAAACTGACCGAGGCCGATGACGAGGGAGCCAGCACCGAAGCGGATTCATGCAGCGACGGCTTTCAGTACGACGTGAGGGCGCTGACGTCGGCAGCGGACGGCGCCAAGGCAACGCTCTATTCTGGCAGTAATCAGGTTGCCACGGCCACGGTGAAAGGTGGGGTTGTTACCTTTCCCAAGGCGCAGCTCTCCATCGGGACGGATGTGCTCAAGGTCCAGGTCGGAAGTGATGCGTGCACTCCGGCGGAAGCGACGGTGGAGGTCTCGTGCAAGGGGCTGCCGAGGTGCGACATTAGCAAGCCAGTCGTCTCCGCTACCCACCCCGTCCTCAACGGGGTGCCGGTCGCGCAGGGCGGCGATCGCGTCAGCGCGGCGGGTAGCCCCTACCAGGTAGCTTTCGAGGTCACGACGGACATCGCAGACGGCCAACCCGTCAACTTGCAAATCAACGGGTCAGCACAGCTACTGACTACGTTGGCGAGCGCGGGAAAGGCAACTTTTCCGGGTGTCCCTCTTTTGCCGGACGGTGAATTCTCCATCATTGCGGCCTGCCAGGCCGGCAAGATATCGAAGTCCGGCGTGGCGATGTTTACGGTCGACACCGCGGCCCCGGACTTGAGCGTTACCGCTCCCCTCGCAGGGAAGCATTTTGGGCCGAGTGAAGACTCGGATCCGGGGGCTGCTGGCCAGCAATTCCAGGTTTGCGGCTTCACGCAGTCGCTCGACGCGCTCAACTTGCCAGGCAATCTAGGCGCGGCTCAAAATAACTTCTGTGTCGCGTTAGGTACCGCTACCCCGGTGTGCGTGCCGGTCACCGGTGACGTCAGCGGAGCGCCCTGCGCCACTCTGACTTGCATGGACCGACAGCCCTTCGACCTTAAGGTGACGCTGGCGGATCTCGCGGGCAATTCTTCACAGACGACCGTGCAAGGGGTCTCCTGCACTTCGACATCGCCCGCTGTCGCGATCATCAACCCGGTCGACGGTACTGGAACCGACATCTCTACTCACATCCTGGCTGCCTCGGCAACGAGCGGGCGCAAGGACGAAGACGCGAGTAAACCCGGCGCCCAGTTTACGGTCGTGGCCTGCACGGACGTTCCGAACGCTCCAATGACGCTTTTGGGTTACGTCAAAGGACAAACGCCACAGTCGATTGCAACCACGACGTCAGTAGCAGCTGTCATGACGGACAACTGCCCAGTCGGAAAATCGTACGTCGGCAAGTTTGTCGGAGCAACCTTACCTGAAAGTGAAGAGACAACCCTCGGTGTGCTGCTGAACCCAACACAGCTCGCCGTCACGGTGAGCGATCAGGGCACTATTGGAACCAGCCCAATCGTGGACGTGTGGGTGGACTCGGTTTTGCCGTCGATCAGTCAATTCGTGCCGAATCCTCTGTGCGGTTCGCTGATCAAAAGCACCACTCCCGTGTCGACGCCGGTCACTCTGTTGACGAGCTCGGTTCCGGTCACGGTAACGGTCACCAACAACGGCAACTCGGCTACCTATTTGGCAAATGTGGCCGATCTCGGACAAGCCCCGGTGGGCTCGGTCGCGTTTGGGCTTGGCGCAAACTCATTCGTTGCGACCACGGTGGACCCTGCCGGGAACCCGGGTGCACTGATCTCTCCCTGCACTGTGACGGTCGGAAATCCGCCAAATGTCGCATGGGTCTCACCGAGCGCTTCTAAGCTCAATGTCTCGAACGATGGAGATGCCAGTGCAGCAGGCTGGCAGGGCACCCTCTCTGTACAGACCGACGTCGGTGGTTCGGGCGCAACGATTCAGTTCTCTACTGCAACCGGCAATCTCGGCACCCCGGTTGCGATCGATGGCACGGGCAAGGCGACTTCGCCCATCGTGTCCGTCGCCGACGGAGCCTCGGTCACGCTGACAGCGACTACGAGTGACGTGGCTGGCCGAGGTGTCGGCACCGCCAAGCTAATCGTCGTTGTCGATACGTTGGCTCCGAGTGCGATCGCTGACTTGGCCGCAACCGTTCCGGCTGCGCTGCGTCGACAGACGACATTTCACCTTGGCTGGACTGCACCGTCAGATAACGGAAGTGCGCTCGCCTCCTACGACGTGCGCATATCCAAGGGCACGCCCATCACGGGCGCCAACTTCGATACTCAGCAGAAGGTTGCGTATTCGGGTGCACCCGCTGCGGCGGGTGCTGTGGACGGCGTGGACTCGGCAGGTCGATTGATCGAGAACAACTACTACTTTGCTGCGGCTGCGATCGACAAGGGCGGCAATCGGGGACCGATTGCCTTCGCTGGACCCACTGCAGCCCACTTCAATGCAACCATTCTATCAAACGGCGTTGCCGGAGAGATGTTTGGCTTCACGATCGACGGCTCCACGAGTCTTGATGGCGACCAATACTCGGATCTGGTCGTTGGCGCGTACAATTCACAGACTCTCAACATCTACATGGGGTCTGCGACCGGCTACCCGAGCACTCCGACGTCCAAGATTGTCGGCTCGACATTTGGCTTCGGCACTAGCGCGGCCATTGTCGGCGACATCGATTCGGATGGTCTGCCGGATCTTGCGATCGGTTCACCAAATGACGGCAATGGCGTCGTCTTTATCTTCAAGGGCAGGCACACTTGGCCTGGCTCGCTCCAGCAGAGCGCTGCCGACTACATCATCCACGCTGGCACGGGCTTCGAAGGATCCACCAACGGTGCTGCCTTGGCTGGGGTCGGTGACTACAACGCCGATGGTATCGATGACCTCGCCATTGGCGCCCCGCTTTATGGCGGAATTGTCGGACGAGTGTCGGTCGTTTTCGGCGTTGCTCAGGGCCAACCGTTCGGGACCTTGGGTGTGGTGTCGCTGCCCGCGGACTACGGCACGAAAGCGGTCGAGATCACCGGCTTAGGCGGGGCTTTGGGACAGCCGTTGGTCAATCTCGGTCATTTTTACTCTGGCGGTGGTTCTACGCTCGCGGTCAGCGCACCTGTTGGAAACGGAGCCGTCTACGCTTTCCACGGGCTAGCAGGCGGAGCAGCCATCACCGCTGCGGACGACACCTTTGCAGGACCCGTTGTGAGCGGAAAGGCCGGAATAGGGCTTGCCTCCCTCGGGGGCGGCGGCGCGCTCCCGTTGGTGGCGATTGGCAGCCCTGGGTACAATACCAATCCGCCAGCGGGGCGGGTCGACATCTTCGCGGGTGACGCTTCGAGCGGACCGTTCAGCGGGGCACACGCTGTTTACACGGACTCGAGGGCGACCGGCGTTGGTGACAGCTTCGGGGCGATGGCCATTGGTGGCAGGTTCGCGAACGGAACGATGACCTCGTTTCTGGGTGACAGCGCTCCGGATGTCGTACTGGGAGCACGCAAGGAAGCCGGCGCCGCGACTCACATTTACATTCTCACCGGGCAGAACGCGATCAGCGGTGGCACCCGAGATATCGTTGCCGCCGCTGATGTCAGCTACCAGATGCCTCTGGATTGGGGGGGCTGCTCGTTCCAAAGCGGCGCCATCCGGGATGCCAACGCGGACGGCTACGGCGACATTGCAATCGGTGAATGGTGGCCAGCGAGCGGGTTCAACGGGCGAGTCGTTGTGCTGTGGTAGCCTCAGGACGGAGGAAAAATGACCGACGACAACAAGATTGAAGAAGAGCCGGGCGAGCAGAAATGCCAGGAGCGTCGCGTGTATGAGGCGCCGTCCATTAGGGATTTCTTTCAACCACTCGTAGTGCTGGGTACCGCAAATCCGAACGGCCCCGCTATTTGTGGGGCGACTCCAAAACGACCAAAGACTTAGGTAAGTCAAACGATCTCAGCCTGAGGGAGACAACTGCGGTCGCGCATATCGTGAGTACGGATGCGTCGCTGCTGGTCGGCATAGGCTTCGCGTCTAGATGAGCAATTGGAGTCGTCTACTGGGCCGTCCATTGTCCAGTAGGCTCGTCGCTTGGTGCGCGGTCCTTACCTTCGAAGTCGTGCTGCTGAGGCTCGTCTACCCAGCCGCAATCGTGCTGGTTGAACGCGCCTGGGCCGGATCAGCGCTCGTCTTGGCATTGCTCTCGATCGGGTTCTCGGCGTTGCGCGGTTTGACCGCTGATCGTGTGACGCGCATGGTGCGCGAGCAGCTCTTCGACGCTCTGACGGCTACCATTGAGCGTTACCCTGCGCTTGCGCCACCGGGTGCGCCGCCGATCGAACAACTCGAAGCCGAGATCACCAAGGGCGTTCCCTGGGTCGAGGCATTGGTGGCGGTCACCCTGCCTGTCATTACCGGCAATGCGATCGCGCTGCCGATCATTGCTTGGCTGTCTTGGAATCGCGTGGGCACGCGCGCGACCCTGATTGCCTCGGGAGCGATGTTCTTCGGCGTGGCTCTCGGGGCGGTGATCGCGCGTCAGGTGGGGAAGCTCGGAACCGTCGCTTGGGAGCGCTATCAACCCGTGGCCAACCTCATCGAGAGCGGCTTTCGGGGACGAATCGAGCTCGCTGTCCACCTACGCTCGAGTGCACACCGAACGCAGCTGTTGGCGGCCGTCGCTCGCTGGTCAGTGGCCGAACGCCGGCTGTTCGTGTGGGCTGCCGTGACAGGGTGGCTAGTGCCTGCCGCTAGCGCCCTCGCTGCGGTGGCCCTAATATCGATTGCTGGCTCTGATCCACTCGCGGTGCTGCAGCAGCTGATGGGGCAGCCAAGTCGCTCGGTCGTCGCCGCGGGCTTATTGGCGCTCACGGCGCTTCCCGTGCTCTCCTCGCTTTCGCGAGGAATCGCCGACGTGTCGACGGAGTGGCCGCACGTCGAAGCGCTCGCGCGCTTCATTGGCTTGGCGCGCGAAAGAAAATCCGCCGCCGAGCTCCAGCCGCTGGCACATGTAACGCTAGGCAGGATCCGCGCCGAGGCCGTGCGCTTCGAGTATCCTGGCCGTCGTCTCGGGGAACCGGCGACCATTGTCGACGCAGACGTCGTTTGGGAGCCGGGCGAGGCGTTAGCGATCAGCGGAGCTAACGGCTGCGGCAAGACGACGCTGACGTGGCTATTGATGGGTATTATCGAACCCACGGCAGGAGCAATCGAGATCGAGATCGCTGGTTCAACCCACTCACCATCGGCGTTGGCCGGGCGCATTGCTTACCTGCCACAGCAACCCTATTTCGAGGAGCTTCAGACCGTTTACGATGCGATTCGCTTCGTTGCACCGAACGCTACCGACCGCGAAATCATAGCACTCACCTCGGACTTGCTCGACGAGCACTACCAGGGTGATGTGCGATCGCTTCTCGAACGGACCGTGATGTCGCTCTCCGTCGGCGAACGGCGAGCCGTCGCTCTGGCACGGGTGCTTTTACGAAAATCGCAGCTAGTGATCCTCGATGAACCGGAGGC
>Ga0247779_1000921_pt1 | contig 15257 bp, 10 predicted proteins | sample UWRJL221509R5_FD_179925 | JGI IMG/M metagenome (GOLD analysis project Ga0247779, IMG submission 179925) | Plant litter microbial communities from Arlington Agricultural Research Station in Wisconsin, United States - UWRJ-L221-509R-5 | ecosystem: Environmental > Terrestrial > Plant litter >... | reverse complement strand
GTTTACGAAGCGCTATTTGTGTTTGAATATGACAATAAGCATAAAAAATCAGACGTATATTCAGCACAACACGTACCCGTTCGTCTATGTGCTTAAGTTTGTTAGGCAATCGGGGCTTTGGAGTTGCCCTTATTTTCTCCTTCGGCATTATAACACTGGAAGTATATGGAAGATGTTCACAAACGAGAGAGAAAGAAAGAAACGGGAAAAGTTGTTGAAGTACGAGAGGGAATGCTAAAAGTGATCGCCGCTTTATGGAATTCTGGGCCGTCCACATTTTACCATCTTGAGATATGAGCTAAGGTCAAACAATGAGGCCAGAAAACAATTCGTACACATCGTGTTGATGATGTTCTCGACCTGGGGTTCTCGGAACCTCTAAAAATGTACATGATGGTGAAGTATGAAGTGAAATCGAATATGATATTAAAGTAAGTTTGTCGGACCTGAGAATCAAGTGGTGGAAGAAGTATAGTTGCCGGCATGGCCACGGGCATCAACGTGAAAAAAGTAGATCATCGTGACTTGTGTATGAATTAATGACAGACTGTTGATCTGTGCATTAAAATATGTTTCTAACTCCGTGACATTGTCGTTTCGTGCCCAGATTACGAACGCCACGTAAGTTAGCTACATAGTTTCCACATTTGCTTTTTTCATTTACTTTTTTATTATACGAGAATATATCCTAATGATACTAGTCAAGGTCGACACCACCTATCATTAGCTATTATGAAACCCAATGGAGAGCAATCAAGCGCCCATAGAAGCCGAGAGATAAATATAAAATATATTAATACAATATTCCTTCGTTACTTGCTGAACCAGCATCGAAAGACCCGAAGAACACAGGCATCCGACGAGCAGTTTTGTCCTTCTCCGCCTTTGTTGCGTTTCTTTAATCATAAAAATTCACGTCGGAGTTGTGGATTTACGGCCGATATCAGTAGATACCATTACTAATGCTCTGGAATGTGTCTACATCTGGCTGGTCAAGGTTCCAAGTAGTATCGGGAGGGTTTAATAATAATTCTAAGTTTCAGGTGATCATGGAGAACTTATTAGAATTTAAAAGAAATTTAAGGTGTGTGAATCGAGATCTTATTGGCAGAGTTGACGTTTCATATCTCAAATCCATTATTACAAGACCGCCCCTTTGTGCTTAGCAATAAGATCAAGCTCCACAAAAGGATGAGAGGGTGACTTTCAGCAACCCGCAACTCGGAACATAAAAGATAAGACCTGTTAGCTTCAGATAGTACACGTTGCATACATGAGGCCAGCCTTCGAAGGCTTCCAATAAGGCTGTATTGTATGTAAGTAAACCCATGACGGCACTTTATCTTTATCTGTTTTTTGATCACGGAATTATCCGCACGTTGATTTCTTTTGGTAACGGGCGCTAATAAGCGCCAGTCGCTTCCGAAGGCAGTGGCGTTCGGCTATTAATTGATGCAGAAGCCTGGCGCGTTCCTTGACCATTAAGTATCGCCATATAGTCGGTTATTCCATTAATGCCGAACGTTGGCTTGCTGCATACCATATTAGCTATGTTACTTTGTCCAAATACTTTCGAGGTACTTCTAGCAAGATGAAACACAAGTAGTCGGTCGTTAACGGCGATGACGCTTTTACTATCTGTCCCCGGGGATCATTCAGCACTATTTCTGTGATTTGAGCAAGAACAAGACATATTGCTCGTCAAAAGGGGCTACTGTCGCATTGTTCGCTCAGGCTGTATGGAGAGAAAAGTTTGATGACATGCTGTCATAGACATCAAAACAAGCCATGATGATCATCACAGCATCTAGTCATGATGGATGGTCGTACATACTCACAAAGAAATGAAGGAAAGGAAAGATAGCGACACTAAGCCATGGGAATGATATCGTCGGAAGTTCGGAAAAGTAAGCATAGCCGATTACCTAAATCTCCTAAAACTCAAACTATAATACAGACCATAATAAGAATGATGATAAAATAGAAATAGCTCTGATGAGTTAGATATACAGATTTGATAAGCTGAGTAATAATCGAAAGGGGACGTGGTATTTGTGTAATCGTTTTGCCACGCCTTTCTATAATATATGGATGTATAGATTTTAGGTTTTCTTCATAGTGGCAGTTTGTTTGATTGGTTTACGGATTGAACCATCTTCCTTGGCGTTATCAGAAGTGAGGACACCTGCAGAATCACCGACTGTTTTGGAAGAGGTAGTACCTTCCCTGGTCCGGAGAATACCTATGCTCGAGGATGGACGGGCTAAGCTTTGACTTTGCTTAGTGGTGGCTGAAGTTCTATGAGCGGTAACTGTAGCCTTCCTGATGGGTGCTTTCCCAGGTGGCGAAGCATGATGAGGAATCCGAGGTCGAGTATTATGACTGGTTTTAACTATTCTTGTAGGGATGGAACGAACAATCTTCCGTCTTTTCTCCTCTGGGGGAATTTGTTCGCGTTCATCAACCACGCTAATACTGCTATTTGAAGACCCTAGATTGGTCTCCTTGGAAATCACGTGTATACCTGACGACGAAGATTGCTGATGGTCTTCGGGTTTCAGTGTAGTTTCCAAAATATGGCCAGAGTCGTCAAGTAAGTCAGACTCAGAGGCTTCCCGCGAGGATGTTTCAATACTATCAATTCCCTCGATCTGTCGTACTCGAGTTCTAACGACCTGGGTCTTTGTTCGGGGAAGGGCACGTTTCTTCCCCAGAACAGAGGGCGTACTAGTGTTGGGCCTGGATGGAGAAAGAGAGGAATCTGATGATGCTCCAATAGCGGCCGCCGACTTGTCGTCAGCAGCAGTTGTTAATGCTGATGACCTGCTTGGAACGCTCGCAGAGGAACCAGCAGACAATGTTGTATTGAGTGGTAAGAGAAGCTGGGGTCGTGTTTGTGATCTCAAGGAACCCAGAGGCTGAAGAGGAGTGCGAAGTGTCATATCGAAATCATCTTCCTCCTCATACTCGTCATCATCCGAAGTGGACATGCTGTCGTCCGCGTCCTCCATTTCACTAGGTGAGGAGGATAAAACAATCCCAAAGGTGGTGTGTTTGTCGCTCAAGTCGCGTGCGTGATTGGGATCAAGAGGCTCACGCAGCGGCAGGAGCGACCTGACAAAATCCTGCTGGGTATTATTGACTTGTTCTCCTTGGTCTTCATTGATGGGAGGATAAAGAGTTGGTGACACGAGGTTCGAAGTTGTAGCTAATCGTGAGGTTGCAACCAGTGGAGTAGGTGGATAGGCGGATGGAAATGCAGGATATTGCCTCCATTCTTCGAACTGCTGATTTTCGCGAGCTAGGACAGTGGCATGCTCAACACTGTTAACTGCAGTATCTTCTTTATGCTGTACATCCAAATCATCATCCACGTACGAAGAAGCCGGAGGATGCCACATTTGGTGATGTGACGAAGATCCCCGTTGTTCCTTCCTAGACCGAGATGATTTAGAAATACTATTTCCGCTGTCTTGCCGATGAGCAGACCCTCGTGTAGATTTCCTCGTAGGGGATTGGGAGGTACCACTCGCAGATTGGCGGGCTCGCACTGAATCAAAGAAGTCTCGTTCAAAACCGGCAGGGGGTTCCGCCGGCGTCATCTTGCCCGATGCATCCTGGCGAGAAGAAGCATCACCAGACGAATTTCTGCTGGGTGGCGTTCTTGAAGCGTTGCCTTCTTTGAAGGCCGACAATCTCTGTGTGGAGGGCTTATTGTAGTCTTCTAGAGGGGGTACAGGGCCAGAAGACGCGATGAAAGATGTAGGGACCTCCGAAGTGTTGACCTCCTTAGACGAAGCAAAAGAAGACTGGGTGTCGGATTCCGTGTCAGAGGCTTCCACGCAATTTCCATAACGCTTTTTGTACCACCCCAAAGCTACGCGTACGGGATATGTCGATAGAGCAAAGATGAAATCTCCAATCATAAGCATTAACTCGAGGATTCCATCAAGCGTTCGCGTATAAGGCTTCACAAGAGGGCGAATTAGGTGCAAATAAATAGGCTCCGCTCCCTATGAGGAATAAAAGTGAATAGGCGAGAAAAGACCCACGAAGAAGATGCATACCCTTGCACGAGTCAGAATGAGAAACAAAAGAGCCAGTGATTTGAATTCGTCGTAAAATGGAATAAAAAGGCAAATAATGCTCTCTACCGTACGTTCATACATAGTCAAGGAAACCTAAAAAGAATTGAGCACTCGGTAAATTGAAAAGCCAGCCAACGCACCCATACTATCCATACAGCGACGCAGCCCTTCATATCCCGTTTTCTTTGAGACATTGCTCTAACACTTGGACGTCCTCCATGACGCGACGAAGCAGGCGGATCTTTCAATGTTTTGTAGGAATCATATACATTCAAGAAGAGCATAAGAAGTCGTAGAATAGGAACGAAGAGCGGCATGTCGGGATTTGTCGTCTTGACAGACGGATATAAAGAAGAATTTGGGAAGAATACTAGGGCTTGAGTTTGGTGTTACCGCGCCACGGTTTGCATGTATACTGTCAGATGTGTCCTGCCCGCAGTTATACACGCGGTACAGGGTGGTTTCCAGTGCTGATTGTCACTTAGGAGCGGACTGTGGTTTGACTGTAGTGGTTGAATGCGTTGAGAATCATGAGTGCTGCTGTCAACGCGCTGAATCCTGTAGGTGGTTATGGATTAGGTAAGCCACTCACAGTTCCTTTAGTGGCACCTGAGTTTTCGATCTTATACGTCTATCGTCAACGATATTAACATGCCCAAAATCAGGACCACGAGAACAAAAGCTCCTCCGGAAGGATATGAAGACATCGAAGAGATTCTAGATGACTACGCAAAAAAGATGCGCGACGCGGAAAATGAGTCGCACGAGGGCAAGCGAAAAGCGGAATCTTTGTGGCCTATTATGCGAATCTCCCATGCTCGCTCAAGATATGTCTACGAGCTTTACTACAAAAGAGAGGCAATTTCGAGAGAGCTGTATGACTGGCTATTGAAAGAGGGTTATGCTGATGCAAAGTACGTTCTCTTACATCTAGTAACCTATTCAATAATGACACTGACGCGACATTAGTCTCGTAGCTAAATGGAAGAAGACTGGATACGAGAAGCTCTGCTGTCTGCGTTGTATTCAGACAAGGGTGTGTACTCCTTGAAAATCCATCTAGCGCCAATGTGCTTACCCCCAATCTAGGACATGAATTATCAAGGTTCAACCTGTATTTGCAGAGTCCCAAAAGCTCAAGTCCGATCTGGAACTGTTGTTGAATGTGTCCATTGCGGTGAGCATATATAATGTTATCCCTGATAAATCTCAATCTTTCTTCTGAACCTTAAAATCCATTTAGGTTGCCGTGGATGCAGTTCAGACTCGTGATTGTGAGCTACCTCGCTATTCTACAGTCACTGGCGGCTCAATATGACAGAAGTAAGCCGTTTCAAATATGCGTATTGGATTTACTATACCGCGTCCGTCCGACCAGATGGGATGTTGCCTCTTTTCGATTCTCGTTCCACAGCAATCGTGCACCCTTCTTTTCCGACGTTTTCAATTGCAACTTTACGGCTACTCGCTTGTCGTTTTCAGCTTGATTTCTTGTATCACCACATGCCCTTTTCATTCATTCTAAATTCAATAATATTACTCTCTGTGCCTTTTTATTTTGCTACAGTCGTCAAGAATTCGAAGTGAAAGGATGCATACTTGGCAGACCACGGGCGCCCAGCACATCATCTCAATTCAGACCCTTTGTACGCATCATGGATTGTGGAACCATTAATGTTTTCTGTGTCGTTGTAGGCGTAAGTCCGTCAGTAGCGAAAGTAGCGCTCATGGCTCCGGTTTCAGACAGCTCTCCTCTTGAGCCCTTTCGTTTTGCGCACGAAGGACCCTGGCATCTTGTGGCCAATTGAACCTTTACTATCTGATTAGTATTTGAAACTTGTCAAGCGGGCTGAATACCCTCTTTGCGCGTTTACAAATGGAAGAAGAATTCATTTCCAGGGGGTTCCCGATACTATGCTCGAGTACGTGCTTAGTGCTATGGTATCCTTATGTATCCGCCATTTTAGTTCCCATCAGCCCCCGAACCATCTAATTAGGCCTGGGGCCAAGACATCCTGAATTCTCTTGGCTACCTTTTGAAGTGATCGTGATCGATTAATAATATGTTTTCACTGACTTGTACCGTTGCGTACCCTGCACTTAGGCCCATATAAGACACTGGAGAATGAAAGCACTTACCTACTTCCCCACACCACCCTCACCGGAGTGGATCGTGCCATGGGCGAATTCTCGAACCAGGTTCTATCTCTTTTCTCGAGGGCTGCCTCTGAACAGGTATGTGCAACGACTTCTTGTCTCAAGCAGGATAAACTGAGGGTTGTTCATTAGGGGGGTATCATTTCTGGAGATAATCCAACGCACTATAACCCCTCGAATCCTATACGATTATGGATTATTCAAGTTGGTAAGCACACAGAACCGTTCAATCTACCATTCTATTAAACTTTCCTCACCAGCCATAATCATAACATTCACCCAGCTGCTATCATTGATTCTATCACGCATTCGCCAACCCCGTGTTATAGCAGAAGTCATTGGAGGTGTTCTCTTAGGGCCAACAGTTATGGGTCGTATACCCCACTTCAAAGACACGATCTTCCCGAAAGATAGTATGCCACTGTTAACGCTCACTAGCAGCATCGGTCTTATCCTCTTTCTGTTCCTGGTCGCGCTGGAAATCGACACACGTTTGTTGAGGCGAAACATACTAGCCTCTGCTTCGGTATCAATTGCGGGACTTGTATTCCCCCTTGGACTTGGTGCAGCATTAGGAGTTGGCGTTTACAAAGAGTTTATCAACAAATCTGTCAATTTTGGCCATTTCCTGCTATTCGTGGCAGTGGCCATTGGTATAACTGCCTTCCCGGTGCTGTGTCGCATTTTGACGGAGCTCAAATTACTTGATACGGAAGTTGGATTGGTTACCCTTTCTGCCGGAATTGGAAACGACGTTGTCGGATGGATCTTGTTGGCGCTTACGGTTGCATTAGTCAATGCATCGTCGGGACTTACAGCACTATGGGTGCTTTTGGCATGTGCAGGATATACTCTTGCTATTCTATACCCAGGTCGATGGGCCTTCAGATGGCTCGCCCGAAGGACGGGTAGCCTTGAACAAGGAACACCCACTCCGTTCATGATGATAATTACGTTACTCGTAGTTTTCATCTCGGCATTCTTCACTGACATCATAGGTGTCCATGCCATTTTCGGTATGTTATCGTCGCAACTTGTAGCTATTCGTTGGCAATAACGTTTTGTGGACAGGTGGTTTCTTGGCTGGACTTATCATACCGCATGATAACGGACTTTCGATCTCTATCGTCGAAAAGATTGAGGATCTTGTCTCCATCTTGTTCCTTCCAATCGTAAGTCATTCGTCGTCTAATGGATTATACAGTCTTATTGAACTTGACATGCTAGTACTTTACGTTATCAGGGCTGAACACCAATCTAGGACTGCTTAACGAAGGTAAAGATTGGGGTTACATCGTTCTTATCTGCGTGGTCGCATTCACCTCGAAATTCGTGGCCTGCGGAGCAGCCGCGTACCGTAGTGGGTTCAACTGGCGAGAAGCAGGCGCTATAGGCTCTTTGATGAGTTGCAAAGGGTATGCCGCTTTTATATACTATCAAACTTAATCCACTGAATATTTGTGTATAGTCTTGTCGAACTGATTGTCTTGAATATAGGATTGCAAGCAAATGTTCTTGACCCAAAGACATTTTCCATGTTTGTCGTACATGCGTTGGTGCTCACTTTCATGACTACTCCGCTTGTGCTTCTCTTCTATCCCAGTAAACACAGGGTCCATCATCGTACGGACAAAAGCGCTTGTGGAGAGGAGAACTTGACTAACATTTCTAGGGGTCCTGATAATGGAAAGAGGACTCGATTTGCTGTTCTCCTGGATAAAATCGAAGCTCTTCCTGCGACAATGACCTTCACCCAACTTCTTCAATCCTCCGACCAATCATTATCCTTACCATCTACTCTATCTGAAAAGGCCGTAGAAGCAGGACTTGATCTGGCCCATGCAGGACCTCCATCATCACCAATCACCGTTGAAGCTCTGCGTCTTATGGAGCTTACCAACAGAACGTCTGCTGTCCTTCGATCACAGGAGGCCGATGCGTTGATATACAACGATCCGGTTGTCTCTGTGTACAAGACCTTTGGTCAACTTAACAACCTCAATGTCTCTGCTAAACTCTCGGTTGTCAATTTTGATGAATTCCCTGAGACCATCGCAAACCATGTCTCCGAAACCGGCTCGCAGATGTTATTCATTCCATGGCCGAGAGGCATGACTTCCGTTCTTGAAGAAGAGAACCAAGGACAGCAACAAACAGGCACTCGCAACCCATTCGACGGTATCTTCCACAAGACGACTATTCAAGACCAAACTAGCTCATTCGTTTATTCAGAGTTTATCCGTAACGTTTTTGCTAGATCTCCCAGTGACATGGCTTTGTTTGTTGACCGTGGCACGGTCAATGCACCCATTGGCAATGGCGGGCAACATCTTTTCCTACCATTCTTTGGTGGACCTGATGACAGGCTCGCTCTCTCCTTCCTTGTTCAACTCTGTGAACGTTCGAACGTCAGCGCCACTGTTGTAAGGATCAGAAAGACAGATGCATCGCACTCAGAGGAAGCCAGACTAGGCCCGACGTCACCGCTTGCATCTACATTCAATAACGTGAGTGCACATGCATACTTTCATGGTCAAGATTATAATAACCTACATATATCCATCAGACTGTTGCTGCGGCTGACACCGTCTATGGACAACATACCACACAAACTCGTCTATCGTCAGATACTGCTGACAACGTCATATGGGACCTCTACGCACGATCCACAGGCAGCTCGCCTGGTCTTGCTTCTGCACTCTCTCGAATCACATTTAACACCGAATCAACGCCAACTCCACTGCAGCGGGTAACCGAATTGGTGAAAGAACAGATAGCAAGTTGTCTAAATGATTCTTCGAAGACATTGATGGTCCTCGTGGGAAGGTCTCGTCGTCTTGCAGTGGAATCATTGGGCGGAGAGCTCCTCAAGTTGACCACTGCTACCCAAGGATCGGGGTCAACAATCAGTAGCTCAGTGCCCAAGACTTTGGGAGACGTGGGTGCGGCGCTAGTGGCTACTAACGCCAATGCAAGCTTGATCGTACTTCAAGCATCGCCTTCAAACATATAGCGTTTCAATGATTCTTTTGGGTTTATCTGTTATCTCGCTATTTTTCTTTTGGCTCAAATGGGGGTTTCGTGTAATTTATACCAGTTGAAAGGAAGGTCGTCCATAAGGCGCATCTGTCCATACCTGCTATGTATCATTCACTGCAAAATTTGGAATACAGACACAGTTTTATATAAGCATAAGTTCATGGGACTGCAAATATGATGAAACATGATAGGTCATTCAAAATAGCGTTATTCGTTACAACACATTACAATCGGTAGTGGTAGCAGAAGCGCTCGGTAGAGAGCATACAGGGGTAGGAGAAATCGTAGTATCATGCTACAAGAAATAGAAAAATGGTATACAGTCAAAAGCGTGGCATTGCCTGACTCGGCAAGTACGAAAGTATTAATATGTGCACCATATACGGAGCGGAAGGGGTATGCATAAGCGGACATTAGATGTCCTGATATCAAGGCCGGAGTTCAAATGGGACGAAGATTGTGCGACCGAATTACTGCTAAGGATACGAAGGTCGGAAAAGAGGTGGAAAGGCAGGGTGGAAAGGATAGGTTGGTAATCAATCTTCGAATCTTCGTTTAAACGCCTGCAATGCTGTTCAGCACCCCGACCTGTCCAGCGGTTCCCAACAGACCTGAATCATTGGCAGCTTCATTCTGCACGATAGCATTAACGCCCGAGCCTGAAGCGAGTTGACTGGAGACGTCGCTTTGCAATTGCATTGGAACAAAAACGACCTTGCTGTTGGCGGACTTGGCCATTTGTTGCACTAGAATTTTTAAGATCAGGGGTCAGCGAAATGCTCTGGTAATGATCTTCTTGTTACTCACAAGCTTCCAACTGCCTGATTTGCATAGCTGCTGGAGAAGCCAAAATGTCGGCTGCCTGTCTCATCAACCTGGCAGCGTCAACTTCAGCACGAGCAGCGATGACCTTCGACTCTCCGATCCTCTTTTGCTGGGCAGCAGAAGATAAAGAGGCCGATACTTCAGGACTGAAGATGATATCTTTGATCAAGATACCCTCGATGGCAACACCCCACTTGTCAGCGACGTCTCCGACGATTTCCGCAATTTCGAATGCAATGGCCTCACGCTCGGTGACGACGCTCTGGACCGCACGGGCACCGACGACATGTCGTAAAGTAGTCTGAGCCCTTTCAATGAGCGCCTGCCTCAAGTCTGTGATTCCAAAAGCAGCTCGGTAGGGGTTGCAAATTTGGAAGTAGATGACGGAATCACTAAAAATAGACAGAAGGTACCGTGAGATCCGCTACTGGTATGAAGGAGCAAATTCAACACACATTTCAACATTGACATTGTCACGAGTGCTAAATTCAATGATTAATAGACCTGGAGAAATATTTCCAAGGCGATACTCACATCACCATCTGCCTTCCAATAGGGCTAATTTGGATCTTGACATCGACAACGCGGAGAGACTCGGTGCAGACGTTAACCTGGACCAAACCTGGGTCGACCGACTTGTAGAACTGCCCAAATCGCGTAACAAGACCGACAGAGCCTGTGAGGTGAATTGTCGAAATTAGTCATTCATCCAACCATCAATATAGTGTTGAAATACCCTGTTGAACCTCTTTGAAAGGATTAGGGAATGGGCAGCAGGGAACAGCACCAAACAATCCAACGACGGAACCAAGGCATTGCAACAGTGAACCATAAACTCCGTGAGTAACCTCTCCTGTACCAAGATCTTGGGCGTATGAAGGCTGCAAATGCAGGAATACGTGAGAGAAAGTTATGATTATTGTCGTTCGAGATACACACCTGCATTTCGCTGCGCTTCAAAGGTTCAACATGAATCAACGTTTCCCCAGGAGTGGCGGCGGGAACTCTCCTTGGTCCTACAGGTACATCATCTGTGACTTGGATAGAATACATCCTTTAAAAACACAAAATTCAATCGGCTGTGGTTCCATCCACTTACCATTGGCAGCATGATGATCGACGACGTTCCCTTCAGATGAAAGGTCGCGACGAGCTTTAGAGTCGATTCCGTTCTCTGTGTAAGACATATTGTAATGGGGTCTGGAAAGATGTGAAAGCTCGGACCAGAAAAGCTCGCCTTATATGCGAGATGCCAAATGTATTCCAGAGGGTAAGGGACCACATGGTGTCCCACATATAGGAATGATATATGCCACGGTCACTATCCGCAGCATTCGCGGCATCGCACAGCCTTTCTCCCATTCCAGTAGGTGAAACGAAAAGACCTGTATACGGTTTACTAGTACTTATGCGGTTGAAAATCATTTCCTGGGCGCTTGCCATGATTGTCACCAGACGGAAGTACAAAGTAGAATATGCAGGCTAATGGTATGTTGGCTGAGTTTCAATCTGATCTACTTGAGAATGGCCAGACTGGGCCTTGAGCTTGAGCCCATGTTCAAGCAATAATTGTGAACAGAACTGTGATTATTATTTCAAGTATATTCATAGAGTCATTCTGAGGTATCCGAAGTGGTCGGCGTCGGGGGAAGCAATAATCGCTCAACTTAACTGCTCCAGAACTGACAGTCGAGCTCCGTGGTAAGTCTGTGGAGTCTAGCCGACAGACGGCATACCACTGGCAACTTGTAAATGCTCAGCCGTTCAACGGTTGCTTGTGCCGTGAGTAAATCTGTTACAAACCATTGCTAGCACAAATACCTCTTAAGCCGCCCAATTGGGCGGAGAAAAAAATACAACTCCTAAATTTTCCGATATGCCTGAGTCAATTGTGTATAGCATAGCCTCAGACGATATATGTGATGTATATCAGTCTCCAACTATACAAACCAAGTACGGCGTAAGAGCAAAAAATGCTTGGGAAAATGCTCAAACATAAGACATAATTGTGTGTTCGATTATTTTTTTACTCTGTTCGAGCGTCGAAGACCAGACGCCTCGACATCCTCGTTCTCCCGTTTCCGTTTGGACGATGGCACCTCATAAGTTGATTGTTGACGTTGAGGGTCCACCTCTGAATCTGGGTCTCGATCGCGTATATTCTTTGAAAAATTTCCGGAATTTTTGGCCTTTGCCTTTGGCTGTGCTTGAGAGATAATAGCCTTGGCTTTGCCTTTCTTCGCTGGCTTCAAGTCAATGTCTTTCCATCCTCCCCTTTCTGCTAGCTTCTCGAGCGCTATCCAGGCATCTCCTTGTACACGCTGAACGCTCAGTCGTCCGCGAGTAACCAAGTCCATACCTGTAGCATTGAAGTTACTGATGCCTGCACAAAAATAGTTACAATATCCATACCTTGTATTCCTCTGACGTCAACTTCGTCAAGGTACGAAATTTCTTCGGGTATATGAGAAGGTGACATCTCGGCGATCTTCCGCAATAGTGCAAGAGGAATAAAGTGAGAAGTACGAGATTTGAATGTTAGGTCCACCATGTACCATTTTGGGTCGTTCGAGTCAGATTTCTGATGCTAATGTTTAGTTGTTGGGTTAAGAGGTGGAGAACAATTTGTACACGTACAGCATCATAGTACGGATGTGATCTTGTTGGGAGCTTTCAATTAGGTCATGTATATCATAGTTGGAGACGTGAAACAAATAAACGTACGAGTCCCACGCCGTATCTGTTCAAGATATTCCAGAAACAATCAGAATTGCAGTGCATGTCTTTAGGTATAATAAAGATATTCACAATCGGGATACCCTTCTTTTGATACCTGGTGAAAAATAAAGATAAAGTGGAACGAGGATCAGGTTAATAGGACCACACTGCCTCTTCGCCGCAAAAAATTCATACCTCAGCGAAAGCTGCAATTCCTGGGAAGATAAGTCGAAGATCCAGTAAGAGCTCGAATCAACTTCGACGGGTTATCCGGACATACATACCGGGCACTTTACAATTTGAATGGTAGAAGACGGCCTTATAAAAAGGTCAGCACCACTTTTATAGGTATATACATAATTTGTACGCACCTTTTCACCTTCCTTCATCTCTTTCATAAGATTCCGAGCTTCATAGTTTCTAACACCTTCCCATGGCGAAGTCTGTACCCGCTCGAAGTCGTCCACGCTGAACTAGAAAGTTACGCGTATATTCGAGCTGTAAGGTTCCTCCTATTTTGACGCGTCGACAAAGGCTCACTTTAACATCTTTGCCCTTAACGATGCGGGTATCTGGTTCTGCTTTTAACAGCCAGTATCTCGGTGTAGTGGACGTCATGGCTCCCCGTAAAAGATCCCTAGCAGAGTTACGAGAAGGTCCTGAGACTATCCTAGTATATAAAAATATGGTATCTCAAGTTTTGGGGATTTCGTGTTTCCCAAAGAATTATTAGTGTTAAGTGTTGCTGGAGGTCCAAATCAAAGTTTGATCCGTCACAGAGCCCTACTAATTTGAGTGACTTGTTGCACGTGAATGTGACACCCGTGGATTGCAGTGCAAAGCACTGAGAACGTGACACGGACACTGCTCTCTCTCATTCCGTCAAGTTGTCGATCCAGAATTCAATTACTTTCATTTTTTACCCCTCAAATATCATCTCAACCTCTTTTGCACCGTTGAAATGTCTGAATCAGAGAAATCTGCTCACTCTGGTAAATGAAGACCCTTCCGAATCCACATATCATCCAGGTATCCTACTAGTTTTGTGATGTTAATCCTCAACAGATTCTCTCCTGTGGGAAACCCATCTACCGCCGCTGAAAGTCAACGATGATCCTACGGGAGAAGAGCTTATGCAAGCCTTGGATACTCTGGCTAGCGTTGTTGATGCTCTTGGTATTCCAGATGCATCTTTTGCTAGGTGAGTTATGGCACGAACAGGGTTGACTATTCCGTAGCTAATTGGTGTCTGTAAAGCTATTCAAGCGCGATAGACCAGCTTACCACCGAGAAAATTTCCCTTTCGCGAAGTCTGTGCAGGCTTAAACGATTAGAAGATGAGATGCAGCATCAACTGGAAACTATAAAACACGAGAAGCATTTACTCGAGCAGTCAGTGTTCATTGTTAGTTAGATATACCACCCGTCTGATGACAGCTCTATTTTAGCTGGAATGAGAAGCTTGTACCGGGATCTTCTGATAGTATATATCCTGAAGCAACCACCACTGTAGAAAGAAGAAAAGACGCCGTTGTGAGAAAAGCCAAAGAAAACCATCGACAACTAGAAAGGCTGAACGTAATGCTATTTATTGTATCCCTTTCTTGATCAACCTTGCTGACAAAACGATCATCAGGTAGAACACCCTATGGAAATTCAGGTAACAATAGGACAACTGCTCGCTCAGAAGGAGAAGAATCAAGCCAAAGAAAAAGAGATCAAAGAAAAGAAAGCGAAAATTAAGGCATTCAAGGGACTTCCACCGGTAAGCATACTTAGTTCTGGATCTCTATGCATATACTGAAGATGTATGCTGACGCATAGAATTTGGAACTTGCTCGACATGAATTACGACTTGCTCGACAGAAGCAGATGGAACTGATACAACTACGAGAACACTTGCTAGGGAAGATGGCTGATGGCGTTGCCTAAGCCTTCCCACAGGCTGCTATTTCAGTTTCTTTCATTTCTCGCCAACATCCTACCTATACGAAGATGCATCGCCTATCTCTCAATAAAATCCCATCCTACAGAGCCATACCAGTGTATCATTCAAAACATCCGTGAACATATTCTCCTATCCATCCCGCGACATAAACTTGAATTCGATGGCTCATTGACTCTACTTTGTCGAAGACATAAGCATTCTCTGAGATTCTGCCAAGACACTGAATAGACGTGCGATTTCACCGATTATGATCCCTGCATTCCTTAAGCGCAGGTGCATTCCGACAACCAACAACAACTTCGAATCACAAGAACCGGAACGGGGGCATGTCTTCATTTCACAATGAGTTGAAATTACTGAAGATTACGAGAGGATGTGCTTATATTCGCCGCCGGACTCTCGGGTTCGAAAGGGAGGTATACTTCCTCTGGCAATCGCGAAACAAAAAGTGAAGGGCAGGAAATCTCTTCCTTTCAAACAAA
>Ga0247779_1000920_pt1 | contig 15276 bp, 6 predicted proteins | sample UWRJL221509R5_FD_179925 | JGI IMG/M metagenome (GOLD analysis project Ga0247779, IMG submission 179925) | Plant litter microbial communities from Arlington Agricultural Research Station in Wisconsin, United States - UWRJ-L221-509R-5 | ecosystem: Environmental > Terrestrial > Plant litter >... | reverse complement strand
CATCGAGACGGCCACAACCGCCACCGAGAACGAACTCTGGTACAAAGACGCGATCATCTATCAGTTGCACGTCAAGGCGTTCGCCGACAGCAACAATGATGGAATCGGTGACTTTGCCGGCCTGACCGAGAAGCTGGATTACCTGCAGGAGCTTGGCGTCACCACTCTGTGGCTGTTGCCGTTCTTTCCGTCGCCCGGACGCGACGACGGCTACGACATCGGCGACTACGGTGCGATCAATCCCGACTTCGGGACGATGAAGGATTTCCGCCGCTTCATCCACGAAGCCAAACGGCGCGGCCTGCGCGTCATCATCGAACTCGTCGTCAATCACACCTCCGACCAACACGACTGGTTCAAGCGGGCGCGCCGCAGCTCGCCGGGATCTAGCGCGCGAAACTGGTACGTCTGGAGCGACACCGACCAGAAGTATCAAGGCACCCGGATTATCTTCACCGATACCGAGAAATCGAACTGGACGTGGGACCCCGAGGCCGGCGCGTTCTACTGGCATCGCTTCTTTTCGCATCAACCTGATCTCAACTTCGACAATCCGCGCGTGGTCAGCGCCGTCGTGCAGGTCATGAAACGCTGGTTAGATGCCGGCGTCGATGGATTCCGGCTCGACGCAATTCCATACCTCTGCGAGCGCGAGGGCACGAATAACGAGAACCTTCCGGAGACGCACGCCATCATCAAGCGGCTACGCGCAGAGCTTGATGCTTACGCCAAAGATAAAGTGCTGCTGGCGGAAGCCAATCAATGGCCGGAAGACGTGCAGGAATATTTCGGCGACGGCGATGAGTGCCAAATGGCCTATCATTTCCCGCTGATGCCACGCTTTTATATGGCCATCGCGCAGGAAGACCGCTTTCCGGTCACCGACATCCTGCGCCAAACACCCGACATCCCTGCGAATTGCCAATGGGCGCTGTTCCTGCGCAACCATGACGAGCTGACGCTCGAAATGGTGACCGACGTGGAGCGGGATTATTTGTGGTCGACCTACGCCAACGATCCACGGGCGCGGATCAATGTCGGCATCCGCCGCCGGCTGGCGCCGCTGATGGACAACGACCGGCGCAAGATCGAGCTGATGAACTCCTTGCTGCTCTCGTTTCCCGGCACACCGATCATCTACTATGGCGACGAAATCGGGATGGGCGACAACATCTACCTCGGCGACCGCAACGGTGTGCGCACACCGATGCAATGGACGCCGGACCGGAACGGCGGCTTCTCACGTGCTGACCCCGCAAGGCTTTATGCACCACTCATCATGGATCCCGTTTACGGCTACGAGTCCGTCAACGTCGAAGCCCAATCGCGAAGCCTGTCGTCGCTTTTGAGCTGGACCAAGCGTCTCATCTCGGTCCGAAAATCCAGCCTGGCGTTCGGCCGCGGCACCATCACATTCATCCGCCCATCGAACCGGTCAGTCCTTGCCTATGTCAGACAGTACGAAGACGACGTGATCCTTTGCGTCGCCAATCTTTCCCGTTCTGCGCAGGCCACGGAACTGGACCTTGCGCAGTGGAAGGAGCGCATACCGCAAGAAATGCTCGGCCGGACCAATTTTCCGGCAATTGGGGAATTACCCTATCTGGTGACGCTTTCACCTTACGGTTTCTATTGGTTCAGGCTGAATGAAAAGCCACCAACATCTCCTGAACAGCACATGCCAGTACCGGAGTTCGAAACTCTGGTCGTACCGCACAACTCGACGTGGATGACACTCAGTCGCACGCGAATGATCTTCGAGCGGGATGTGTTGCCGGCCCATCTTGCACGGACGAGATGGTTTCCACAGCGATCAGCTGCTGCAATCACCACGAAGGTGACAGCGGCCATTCCATTCGCCCACGAAGGCTCGTCGCGCCCATGGCTCACGATCTTCGAATCCGAGCAGCATGGAAAGATCACACGATACGCTATGCCGATCCGTATCGACTGGGTACGGTTTGACCGCGAGCGCTACAATCCAAGAGCGCTGGCCGCTGTGAGACAGGCATCACGCGAAGGAACGTTGTTCGATGTTGCGACCGACAGAGACTTCATCAAGCAGCTTCTTGCCGATCTGCGGCTATCTGAGACGATCACCGAACATGGCAGGAGCCTTGTATTTCAAGCGACCGAACGACTGGCCACAATCCCCGACACTTCGTTTGAATCGGTGCACGCCGTCGAAACCGAGCAATCAAACAGCACCACACTGGTTGATGAAACATTCGTCGTGAAGATTTACCGGAAGCTCGAGGCCGGCATCAATCCTGAAATCGAGATGGGTCGCTTCCTGACGGACATCGCTAACTTCGCGAATACACCAGCGCTGCTTGGGTCAGTGGAGGTTGTGGAAGGGGAATCCCGGAGTGCGCTCGCGATTGTTCATTCATTTGTCGCCAATCAGGGAGATGGCTGGGTTCTGACTTCCGGATACCTCGATCGCTACGTGGACGAGCAACGCTTGCTGAGCGGCGGCGACCATGCCCCGGAGAGCGAAGAACAGACCGCATACGCGCGTTACATGCAGCAGACCGGCAAACGTGTGGCCGAAATGCAAGTCGCCCTGGCAAGCCACGATGACATCGACGCATTCCGACCCGAGGCCATTACATCGGGCGACGTCGATCGATGGATCGACAATATCATGGCCTGTGCGGAACGAGTCTTCTCCGGCCTGCAATTCCTTGGCAAACCCGCGAGAGACGCGGATCGTGCTCTGATCGACGAGTTGATGAAGTATCAGAATAACCTTCGGCCGTTCCTTGAGGGGCTTCTGCCTCGCGATCTCGAGGGGTTGAACATTCGCCATCATGGCGACCTTCATCTCGGCCAGCTTCTGATCGTCAAGGATGACATTTTCATCATTGACTTTGAGGGCGAGCCTCGGCGCTCACTAGCCGAACGCCGCCGCAAGGCTCCCGCTGCGCGAGATATCGCGGGGCTCATTCGCTCCATCGATTATTCGACTGCAGCTGCTTATGAACGCGCGCTGCAGGTTACCTCGGACGAGACCGGCCAACTCGCAGCCGGCCTCGAGATGTGGCGAACCAATGCTGTGGCGGAATTCCTATCGGCGTATCACGAGAACCTGAGCAACGAGCGGCTCTGGCCAACGGATGTGGCGGCTGCCACGCGACTGCTCAACTTTTTCCTCGTGGAGAAGGTTTTCTACGAAATCGAATATGAACTTGCGCATCGTCCCGAATGGCTGCGAGTGCCGCTCAATGGCGCGCTGCGCATTCTTGCTTCCGGAGACGAGACTGCATGACGAAACTTCCGGCAGAGGCCTACGCAATCCTTGAAGGCCGCCATTCCGATCCGTTTCACTATCTCGGCCTCCACGTTGAGGACAATAAATCTGTCGTGCGCGCATTTCTGCCCAATGCATCGCTCGTCGAAGCGGTCGAAGAAAGCGGTGACAGCGCCGTCCTGGAAAAGGTGCACGACGCTGGCCTCTTTATCGGGCCCGCTCCCGGAAAGTCAAAGCGTTACAAGTTGCGCGCGACTTTCGGCGAGAACGTCGTCGAGCTTTACGATCCGTATGACTTTCCGCCGATCCTGAGCGACTTTGATCTCTATTTGCTCGGAGAGGGCAATCATCAGCGGCTTTATGACAAGCTCGGCGCGCACTTGATGACGCTCGACAGCGTTCGCGGCGTCGGATTCGTCGTATTCGCACCGAATGCCAAACGCGTCAGCGTCGTCGGCGACTTCAATTTTTGGGACAATCGCCGTCACGCCATGCGCGTTCGCGGACAAGGCTATTGGGAGATATTCATTCCTGGCGTCACCGCGGGAGATTGCTACAAGTTCGATATCGTCGGACCGAACGATCAGCGCCTGCCACTGAAAGCGGATCCTTTCGCGTTCGCAACAGAAATGCGTCCCAACACCGCATCAGTCGTCATTGACGAAGCGCGCCTGCCTCCGCCGTTTCCTGTCGCCGGCCAGCCGAACAAACTCAGCGCGCCGATGTCTATCTACGAAGTTCATCTCGGCTCATGGCGCAAGAAGGAAGGCAACCACTGGCTGACCTATCGCGAACTGGCAGAGACATTGCCGCAATACGTTCGCGATCTCGGCTTCACACACATCGAATTCCTGCCGGTCAGCGAGCATCCCTTCGATGGCTCCTGGGGCTATCAGCCGACAGGGCTTTTTGCACCCACCAGCCGGTTCGGCAAGCCGGAAGACTTCGCAGCGCTCGTGGATGCCTGTCACAAGGAAGGATTGGCGGTACTGCTCGACTGGGTGCCGGGGCATTTCCCGGACGATCCGCATGGCCTTGCCATGTTCGACGGCACGGCCCTCTACGAGCACGCCAACCCGCTACAGGGACGGCATCTCGACTGGGGCACGCTCATCTACAATTACGGGCGAACCGAGGTTGTCAACTTTCTCGTCTCGAATGCTCTCTTCTGGCTAGAGCGTTACGGGATCGACGGACTGCGCGTCGATGCCGTGGCTTCAATGCTTTATCTCGATTACAGCCGGCCCGCTGGCGGATGGATTCCGAATAAATACGGCGGGCGTGAAAATATCGAAGCCATTGAGTTTCTGCGCCGCTTCAATACCGAGGTCTTCGAGAAATTCCCGAATGCGACCACCGCAGCGGAAGAATCAACCGCATGGCCACAGGTGTCGCGCCCCGTTGAATTCGGTGGCCTCGGATTTGGCTACAAATGGAATATGGGCTGGATGCATGACACGCTGAACTATATCAGCAAGGATCCCATTCACCGCAAATTCCATCACGACCAAATTTTGTTCGGGCTGCACTACGCGTTCTCCGAGAACTTCATTCTGCCGCTCTCGCACGATGAAGTGGTGCACGGCAAACGCTCGATCCTCGGCCGCATGCCCGGCGACGACTGGCAACGCTTCGCCAATCTTCGCGCCTACTACGCTTTCATGTTCGCGCACCCGGGCAAGAAACTGATGTTCATGGGCAGCGAATTCGGCCAGGAGCGCGAGTGGAATCATGATCACTCTCTCGATTGGCATCTCCTTGGCCAACCTAAACACCGCGGAATTCAGTCGGTGATCCGCGACCTCAACAACCTGCATCGAAGCCTGCCGGCTCTTCACGAACTCGATTGCGATCCTGCGGGCTTTGAATGGATCGTCACTGACGATGCAGACCGCAACATGTTCGTCTGGATACGCAAGGGTAATGCTGCACGCGACCGCTGCGTGGTCGTCGTGAACTTCTCACCCAACGTCTATCACGACTATCGCATCAAGGTTCCCTTCCCCGGGCACTGGCGAGAGGTCTTCAATTCAGATTCCTCGCACTATGGCGGCACCAATGTTGGAAACATCGGCCGCATTAGAACGCTGGAGGGCCCCGTCCCCTATCTCAATCTGACAGTGCCTCCGCTTGCCGCAATCTTCCTCGTACCGGATATGTGACATGCGCTTGTCTGCTGGCACGAACCATCGTCTCGGAGCAACCTGGGACGGACGCGGCACGAACTTCGCACTGTTCTCTGCCCATGCAGAGAAGGTGCAGTTATGCCTGTTCGACAATCAGGGCCGCCGCGAGATCGAGCGACTGGATCTTCCGGAGCGCACCGAAGACGTCTGGCATGGCTATCTTAACGATATCTCCCCCGGACAGCTTTACGGATATCGCGTTTACGGCCCTTATGAGCCGGAACAGGGTCATCGCTTCAACTGCAATAAGCTGCTGCTTGACCCATACGCCAAGCGGCTTGCCGGCCGTTTGGTCTGGAGCGACGCACATTTCGCTTATCGCACCGGCAGCTCACGCGAAGACCTTTCGTTCGATCGCCGCGACAACGCCCGCGGAATGCCGAAGGCTGTTGTCGTTGATGAGACCTTCAACTGGGGCCGGCGGGAAAATCGCCCCCATGTGCCGTGGGAAGATACGATCATCTATGAAGCCCATGCGAAGGGTCTGACGCAGACGCGCCAGGACGTGGCACCTGGTATGCGCGGCACATTTCGCGGCCTGTGCTCACCGGCCATGATCGATCATCTCAAGCGCCTCGGCATCACAACGCTCGAGTTGTTGCCGATCCATGGCTTCATCGACGATCGGCAGCTTATCGAAAAGAAGCTGGTCAACTACTGGGGCTACAACTCTATCGCCTTCTTCGCACCCGAAGCACGGTACGCGTCGGAAAACCCTCTCGACGTTTTCCGCACGACAGTCGCCCGCCTTCACGATGCTGGCATCGAGGTCATGCTTGACGTCGTCTATAATCATACCGCCGAAGGCAACCATATGGGGCCGACATTGTCATTTCGCGGCATCGACAATGCATCCTACTACTGGTTGAAGCCGGACGATCCTCGCTTCTACGACGATTTCACTGGCACCGGAAATTCGCTCAACCTGACCCATCCCCGCGTCCTGCAGATGGTGATGGATTCACTGCGCTACTGGGTCGAAGTTTGCCACGTCGACGGTTTCCGCTTTGACCTAGCCACAACGCTCGCACGAGGCCCCGGCGGCTTTGACCGCGGCCATGCGTTTCTCACTGCCGTACGTCAGGATCCCGTGCTGGCGTCCGTCAAGCTTGTGGCTGAACCCTGGGACGTCGGATTGGGTGGATACCAGGTCGGTGCGTTTCCCTCGCAATGGTCGGAATGGAATGACAAGTATCGCGCAACGCTCCGCCGCTACTGGTCCGGCGAAGGACATCTGATCGGTGACGTCGGCGGACGCATGACCGGCTCGTCCGATACATTCAATCACGACGGGCGGACACCGCGCGCCAGCATCAATCACATCACTGTCCATGACGGTTTTACGCTGACGGACCTGTTCAGCTACAATGAGAAACACAACGAAGCCAATGGCGAAGACAATCGCGACGGCTCTAACGACAACAACAGCAACAATTGCGGCCATGAAGGTCCGACCGATGATCTGGCCATCAACGCACTACGCCGCCAGTTGCGGAAGAACCAATTAGCGTGCCTGCTGCTGGCTCAGGGTGTGCCACTGATCCTGGCCGGTGATGAAGTTGGGAACACTCAGAGCGGCAACAACAACGCCTATTGTCAGGATAACGAGGTCGGCTGGGTGGGATGGGAGGGTCTTGGCCAGGAAGGCGAGGATCTCACCGATTTCGTTAGCCACATGACCGCCCTCCGTCATCGTTTCCCGCAAATCAGATCCCAACGCTGGGTCGACGGACGACGGCAGGATGGCTCTTACGGGGTCCTGTGGCTGACCCCAAGCGCTGCAGAAATGACCGAACAGGATTGGAATTTCCCTGAAGGGCGCTTCCTCTCTTATGTCCTCGGCCCCATGGAGGAGAACGATCCTCCACTCTTCGTTGTGCTGAATGCTGCACCGGAAGCCATTCAGTTCACGTTGCCAAAGCTGCCTGAATACAAGGAATGGACCTGCCTGCTCGACACGACCAAGCTGCAACAGGAAAGCCCGTCTTATCATTCCGGCACCACGGAGGAAGCGCCAGCTCGATCCGTCCTCGCGTTCGCGGGGGCTACATGAATGCGCATCGCTTTGGACCGAGCCTGACCGAAGACGGTGTCACATTTTCGCTGTGGGCACCGGCGGCAAAGACTGTCGATGTCGTACTCGACGGTATTCATCCGATGCAAAGAGACGATGGAGGATGGTTCTCCACTCATGTCTCCGGCGCCAAAGGCGGTGCGCGTTATAAGTTCCGGATCGATGGCGAACTGGACGTGCCGGATCCTGCATCGCATTTCCAGCCGGAAGATATTGCCGGCCCGAGCGAAGTCATCGACCACAACGCATACCGTCGGCGCGCTGACAACTGGCGCGGCCGCCCCTGGAAAGACACCGCACTCCTCGAAACTCACGTCGGTACATTTACACCGCAAGGTACCTATCACGCGATGATCGAGAAGCTCGACCATCTGGTCACCACAGGTTTCACAGCGCTGGAGTTAATGCCGCTCGCGGATTTTCCAGGCCGAAGAAACTGGGGATATGACGGCGTGCTGTGGTACGCACCCGACGGCAGCTACGGTCGACCTGATGACCTGAAAGCACTGATCGATGAAGCTCACCTGCGCGGCCTCATGGTCTTTCTCGATGTGGTCTACAATCACTTCGGCCCGGAAGGAAATTATCTCGGCCGCTATGCACCGACATTCTTCTCGAACTCGCAGACACCGTGGGGCAATGCGATCGATTATCGCGTGCCGGAGGTCCGGCAGTTTGCCATCGGCAATGCGCTTCATTGGCTGAATAATTATCGATTCGATGGCCTGCGGCTCGATGCCGTCCACGCCATCACCGAGGTCGGCGACCCGAACATTCTCAATGACCTGAGCCGCGCTGTCGGCGAATTCGCGCATGCAAGCGGGCGCGAGATCCATCTTGTTCTCGAAAACGACGATAATCGCGCCACTCATCTCGATCCGGCAACAAATCCCCCCCGCGGAAAGTACCGCGCTCAATGGAACGACGATTATCACCATGCCTGGCACGTGCTCCTGACGGAAGAAGGTGCTGGATATTACGGCGATTACCCGACGCCCCGCGTCGCCATCGCTCGTACCCTGCGCTCCGGATTTGCCTATCAAGGCGAGGCGTCTGCTCATCGCGATGGCGCCTTGCGCGGCGAGGCCAGCGGTGACCTCTCACCGCTCGCATTCATCAACTTTCTGCAAAATCATGATCAGATCGGCAACCGCCCCCTCGGCGATCGTCTGGAGGTCAATGCGAGCCCGTCCTCCATAGAAGCCGCTCTCACGATCACCTTGCTCTCGCCCATGCCGCCCATGATGTTCATGGGCGAGGAATGGGGCACGACCGCACCATTTCCGTTCTTTTGCGATTTCAGCGGTGATCTCGCCAACGCTATCCGGCAAGGGCGGCAGGCGGAATTCAAATCCGCATATGAAAAATACGGAGACGATATTCCTGACCCTCTGGATGAAACCACGTTCAGGTCTGCCCAGCTCAACTGGAGCGAAACTGATGAGCCGGTTCATCGTACGCGGCTAATACTGGTGAGCAGACTTCTTAAGGTCCGGCACGCTGAGATTGCCCCCTATCTCGACGACGCCCGTTTCGGCGATGCCAACGTCAACGACAATGGTCTGCTGGCCGCACACTGGACCTTGGGAGATGGCGCAACGTTGCAGCTGATCGCCAACCTCTCCGATGGAGTCGCGGCTATCCCTTCGTCCTATCAAGCAAAGCGTACAATCTGGGGGAAAATACCCCGCGACGAACTCGCGCCATGGGCCGTGGTTTGGGACGTGGGAGATCGCTGATGCCTTCGCCTATTCCGCTCGCGACTTATCGCATCCAGCTCACATCGGAATTTGGATTCGACGAAGCTGCGAAGATCGTCCCGTATCTCAAGCAGCTCGGCATCACGCATCTTTACGCGTCTCCATTCCTGAAAGCGCGAAGCGGCAGCACGCATGGCTACGATATCGTCGATCAAAACGCGCTCAACCCGGAACTTGGTGGAGAGGACGCCTTCGATCGGCTGAGTGCAGCTCTAAAAGCGAACGATCTCGGCCTGATTTTAGATTTCGTGCCCAATCATATGGGCGTCCACTTCGCCGACAATGCGTGGTGGTTGGATGTGCTTGAATGGGGTCCGGCATCTCCTCACGCCGCCTCCTTCGATATCGACTGGGATACGCTGCCCCATCGGGTGAAAGGCGGAGTGCTGCTGCCTATTCTTGGCTCATCTTACGGCGAGGCACTGGAACAAGGACAGATCGAACTCCGGTTCGATCCGCAGCACGGCAGCTTTTCAGCCTGGTATTACGAACACCGGCTACCGATCGCGCCTGAACGCTACAGTGAAATGCTCCGCGTGATTGTGGCAGAGGCTGAGGGGAGCGCTACGCCTAGCGAAGCGGGCCAGAAAATTCTCGAGCTCGCGGCACGGTACACCGGCTTGCACCGCCCGAGTCGCTCCGAGGCTCCGGAATTCAAAGCGGCGTTGGCGAGCGATCCCGCCATTCACTCCGTCATCGAACACGGCCTTACCGCCTATCGCGCCGGCCCTGGTCGCGATATGCGGACAAAGGCCCTCCACTCGCTCCTCGAGCGGCAGCACTACAGGCTGGCACACTGGCGACTGGCGACCAGCGAGATCAACTATCGGCGCTTTTTCGACGTCAATAGCCTCGCTGGCTTGCGTGTCGAGGACCAGAAGACATTCGATGCCATTCATGGGCTTGTGAAGCGCCTGATAGCTCAGGACAAATTGCAGGGACTGCGTCTCGACCACATTGATGGCCTGCGCAATCCTGCTCAATATTGCCAGAGGCTGACACGGCTCATCAGAGAAGCACGCGGTCACTTGCGTCAGCCGTTCTATCTTCTCATCGAGAAGATCCTCGGCGAGCATGAGAAGCTCCCCAAGCTACAGGGTGTTCACGGCACTACCGGCTACGAATGGTTGAACGCCATCACGCAGGTCCTGCTGGATCAAGACGGCATGGATACGCTGAACGAGACGTGGCGGCAGGCAAGCAACATTCCACCGAAACTTACTCCGGTGTTGGAAGAGGCAAAGCGGCGGGTACTCGAAACATTGCTAGCCAGCGAATTCACGGTGCTGTCGCGCTTGCTCGCCCGCATCGCCGGCGGGCACTATTCGACGCGTGATTTTTCCGCCGATAGCCTGCGGCAAGCGCTCGAACTTTATGTCCTGCACTTCCCGGTTTATCGCACCTATATGACAACGGCTGGTCCTTCTTCCACAGACCGCGACCTGATCAATCATGCGATCGAGCGAGCCCGCTCAGACTGGTTCGGCGCGGATGAAGGCATCTTTGATTTCCTGCGTGATACGCTCACTCTCGACCTGACAAAGGCCGACCGGGTGGCACCCGGCAAGCCACGCATTCGTCGCTTCGCGCTCAAGATCCAGCAATTCACTGGTCCGATGATGGCGAAATCATTGGAGGACACCGCCTTCTATCGCTTCCATCGGCTGCTGGCGCTCAATGAAGTAGGCGGCGACGCGGCAGCCCAAGGACTGTCGACTGAGAACTTTCACGTCATGATGCGTGAGAGAGTTGAGACGTTGCCCCACGGCATGACGGCCACGGCGACACACGACACCAAGCGTGGCGAAGATGCCCGCGCCCGATTGCTGGCCTTGCCTGAACTCGCTGACGAATGGGCCGGCATGGTGAGCCGGTGGAAAGAAATGAACGCCCGCCATGTCACCACTGACGGCAATATGCGCGGTCCGTCACTCGCGTTTGAATACATGCTGTATCAGGGGCTGATCGGCGCTTGGCCCGATGCGTTAGACGATATCTTCGTGGAGCGCATGAAGACCTACGCGATCAAAGCTGCCCGCGAGGCCAAATTGGAAACCAGCTGGCTCAATCCGCATGCACGCTACGAAGAGGCGCTGGTGCGATTTATCGAGTCCATCCTCGATAGATCGCAGTCGCCTAATTTCATCGATTCGATTGAGGCATTCGCCCGCCGAACATCATTGATCGGCGCGTTGAATTCACTCTCCCAGATCACCTTGAAAGCGATGATGCCGGGCGTGCCGGATTTTTATCAGGGCACGGAATTCTGGGACTTTTCGCTGGTGGATCCCGACAATCGACGGCCGGTGGATTTCGACGCCCGCGAGGCTGCAATGATGGAAACGGAGAATCCGAACTGGAAAAGTTTGATCGAGGATTGGCCGGATGGCCGCATTAAGCTGGCCTGGACGCGCACACTCCTTAAGATGCGGCGCGCATTACCAGACGTCTTCACCACAGGTGACTATGAGCCCATTGCCGTAAACGGTCCCGACAAAGACCATGTCATCGCCTTCGCGCGTCAGTTGAAATCGGAAGCCGTCATTGTTGCCGTCGGCAGACGCCTTGCAAAATTCAGTGATCATGGACGCGTCTGGCCGCGCGAACCGATCGACGCGACGCTCGATCTGAGCAACTACGCCGGTGATTTCGAGATCGCAAATGTCAGCAAGGCAGCCATTCCTTGCCGCGCATTGTTCGACAACTTTCCGGCGGCGATCTTAAAAGTGAATCTCCAGGCAGCCGAGAAACCATCGCGCATAAGGAAGGCCGCCCGGGAGCATGGCCGGACGGCCTAGCGGATGTCGTGCCGACTCAACGGTCGGTTCCCTCCTACCGCGGCGCCAAAGCTAATAAGGGATGATAAGCACACGCAATGATCCCACTGGCCTGCTGGAACTTCTCAACACGAAATTCCTTGTTGCACGGCAACAAGATGGGCCGAACGACGAGACCAACGAATGCCCGGCGACGACCATCCAGCCGCACCTCGCGGCTCGATCCTGCTCAATATTCTGAGTTGTCCAGATTGCGGAGCAACCATGACGCTTACTCATATCGTGCCAGGGGATCCAGGATATCAGCGGCTCACATTCAGATGCGAGACCTGCCATCGCAGCGAAACGATCGTCGTTAAAACGAAGCTCAAAGATTAGGCGTCAAATTGTGGCCGATAAGATTTGGTCACTTTGAGAACAACGACCGAAAGATCACTTTTGGGGATCGTACTTCATCGGAATTGGTGGCATGAATATGCAATACAGCGAGCGCCTTGGAATGCAGCAGCCGGACACAGAGGATGTGGTTGCAGGCATCAAAAGCGCGATGCTTGCGAAAATCGTGCTGATGGCGGGCAAGGATGCGAACCGCGCAACCAACCGCGACTGGTACATGGCAGCTGCACTCACGCTACGCGATCGCATCATCCATCACTGGCTCCAATCCAATCAGGTTGCGCATAGCAACGGCGAGAAGCGGGTCTACTATTTCTCACTCGAATTCTTGATCGGCCGGCTATTTACGGATGCATTGACCAATCTCGATCTCGTCGCGCCATTTCGAACGGCACTGGAGGATTTCGGCGTCGACTTTGACGAACTGAAAACGATCGAACCCGATGCAGCGTTGGGCAACGGCGGTCTCGGCCGGCTCGCTGCCTGCTTCATGGAAAGCATGGCTACGCTTAGCATTCCGGCGCAGGGCTATGGCATTCGCTACGAGCACGGCCTTTTCCGTCAGATCATTTCAGACGGGCAGCAGGAAGAATTTCCGGAGCAGTGGTTGCTGTCCGGAAATCCGTGGGAATTCGAACGCCCAGAGATCACTTATCGCATTCACTATGGCGGCCGCATTGGACGCGACGATCCGGAGCATCTCGAACGATGTATCTGGCTGCCAGATGAGACCGTTGAAGCCGTGGCCTATGACACACCAATCGTCGGCTGGGGCAAGCATCACGTCAACGCATTGCGCCTGTGGTCTGCACGCGCCGTCGACCCGCTGAACCTCAAGGTCTTCAACAGCGGTGATCACCTCGGCGCCATGTCGGAAATGGCGCGGGCGCAGGCTATATCAAAGTTCCTGTATCCGAGCGATGAGACGCCGGCGGGCCGGGAGTTGCGTCTGAGACAGGAATATTTCTTTGTCTCCGCCTCACTGCAGGACATCATCGCCTATCACCTTCAGGGTGACGGCGATCTGCGCACGCTATCGTCCAAAGCCGCCATACAGATGAATGATACGCATCCCAGTCTCGCTGTTCCGGAATTGATGCGGCTGTTGGTCGATGAATATCGGCTGGGCTGGGATGAAGCGTGGCACATCACCAACAAGACGATCTCCTACACCAATCACACGCTGTTGCCTGAAGCTCTCGAAACATGGCCCGTGGATCTGTTTCAAAGGCTGCTGCCGCGCCACCTCGATATCATCTACCAAATCAACGACCGCAACCTTAGCGCGGCTGAAGCGCACGCGCCGGGTGATATCCGCTTTCGCGCATCGGTCTCGTTGATTGACGAGACGGGAGGCCGCCGCGTACGCATGGGTCACGTGGCCTATGTCGGATCGCACCGGATCAACGGCGTCTCTGCCATGCATAGCGAACTGATGCGCAGCACCGTGTTTGCGGATCTCAACGCGCTCTATCCCGGACGGATTACCAACAAGACCAATGGCATCACGTTTCGCCGCTGGCTGCAGCAATGCAATCCTCATCTCGTCGAGATCCTGCGTGACGTATGCGGTGATGTTGTTCTCGATGATCCAAATCACCTGCGAGAGCTGGAAAAGCTGGCCGATGATCGCGCCTTCCAGCAGCGTTTCATGTCGGAAAAATTCAAGAGCAAAGTCGCACTCGCCAACTCGATTGCGGCCAACCTCGGCGTTCGCGTTGATCCGTCTGCAATGTTCGACGTTCAGATCAAGCGCATCCATGAGTACAAGCGCCAACTTCTGAATGCGCTTGAGACCGTCGCGCTCTATCTCGCGATCAAGGACGATCCCGGTCGCAATTGGACACCGAGGGTCAAGCTGTTTGCGGGTAAGGCGGCCGCTAGCTATCAGCAGGCCAAGCTGATCATACGGTTCATCAACGACATCGCAAAGACGATCAATAGCGATTCGTCTGCGCGCGATGTGCTCAAGGTGGCGTTCATTCCGAACTACAATGTGAGCGCGGCGGAGATGATTGTGCCCGCGAGCAATTTGTCCGAGCAAATTTCGACCGCCGGCATGGAAGCATCCGGCACCGGCAACATGAAGCTTGCATTGAACGGCGCCCTTACCATCGGCACGCTTGATGGCGCCAATATCGAAATCCGCGATCATGTCGGCGAGGAAAATATCTTTATCTTCGGCCTGCAGGCCGATCAGGTCGCTCAACGCCGCGCACAAGGCCTTGATGCCGTGGAGACGATTTCCCGTTCGCCTGTCCTGTGTCGCGTGATCGACGCCATCGACAGCGGAGTGTTCTCTCCAAATGATCCGGGCCGTTTCACGCCCATCACTCACAGCCTGCGTCATCTTGATTTCTACATGGTGTCAGCGGACTTCGACGACTATCACCGGATGCAACGTGTCGTCGATGAGAAGTGGGGCACTCCGGAGTGGGCTCGCATGAGCATTCTCAATGTCGCGCGCATGGCATGGTTCTCCTCTGACCGAACCATTCGCGAATACGCCGAAGACATTTGGGACGTACCGTTTCAGCGCTAGATTCTGAATGCCTGCGGTCGCGTTCACAATCACATGTGCGGCGGAACATTTGCCGCGATGCGAAGTTTTCGTTCGTCACGCCCTGGTTCCGGGGTGCATCACCGCGTTGCAAGCCCACGGATATCCCATGAGTACTGTGCAGTTGAACGACGGAAGTCAGAGACGTCATGCAACTGATTCCATTGACGATCTTTGCGTCAATACGATCCGCACACTGACAATCGACGCGGTCCAAAAGGCAAATTCGGGTCACGCTGGCACGCCTATGGGCATGGCACCCGTGGCCTA
>Ga0247779_1000919_pt1 | contig 15290 bp, 17 predicted proteins | sample UWRJL221509R5_FD_179925 | JGI IMG/M metagenome (GOLD analysis project Ga0247779, IMG submission 179925) | Plant litter microbial communities from Arlington Agricultural Research Station in Wisconsin, United States - UWRJ-L221-509R-5 | ecosystem: Environmental > Terrestrial > Plant litter >... | reverse complement strand
GAGGAAAATGGGGTAAAATACGAATTCCAGATGTGGGTTCGGTAAGAGTAGAAATGTTATATGTATGTATATGCAATCGTTGAGTCATCGAAAAAGGAGCATCTAAGACAATGAAATAAGGTAGTGGCGGGTCGTCTGCATCCCTCTGCTCTTCTTGCTAGGCTCGTTCGAATAAAAGCAAAGCAAATTATCCTTGTCGCTGTACTGCGAATTAAAGACTTCTTCACATCAAACTATAAGCAACAAGCTCACGTACCTGCTTGTGTTTTGGGTTTTTTGAACAAACGACATACACTCTTCCTTTCCGTCGAACGACGTTGCATCCATCACACATGACCTTCACCGACGACCGAACTTTCATCCCTCTTGATAGAGCAGGAATTTGTGAGAGCATTGGCGAGACATGCTGGTGGTGATGGTGGTGAGAGTGTGCTTGATAAATTTGAGGTGCGGCAGAGCGAAGGCGCGCAACCAGGGGCCGACTTGAGTTGAGTAGCGCGCGCAGCATTGAGTGTATCGTTGAGAATGAACAACACTGAGCAGGCTCGGGAAAGTAGACGGCTTCACGTGACTTCTCTATGTGCCAAGTCAAACTATGATGGATCTGAGTACAACGTTAACCTGGATCTTGACTTTACATTCTACCTGTCAGTTTCGATTCATCCACGTTTGTCCGCTGCAGGTTTAGTTAAGTTTATCTGGAGCCTCAGCATACGATAAGACCAGACCTATTCAGGACATTCCAACTCATTCACTACGATAATCCAATAACCTGATTCTGATATCAGAAATTGGACATTCAATAACTGCCCCGTCTTTAAAGCAACGACACCTGAGCTATAGACGTATGATATCCAGCGGTAGATGCACACCAGAAATACAGAAGCATTTGCAACGCCCAGCTTGGGCGGGCCACTCGCGGTGGTAGTGTTTATTTGCACTCTCTTAGCTTTCGTAGAAGAGAGTCAACTTACTCAGGTAAGTGTTGAAATGTTTGACGTTATGCATATCCTACTTACAAGCCCAAAGTATGTACAAGCGGATTTAGGATACAGGCAGCCATTCTTCATATTGTTAGAGCATATATTTCTTGATATGGTGTGTAAATCAAACTAACATTTGGTCTAGCTATCTTGTACATTCGTCGTTATCGATGATATTTCCATTACACCTTCTGTACCTCTTTGCAACCACGGAATACACCGTTGCATCACTACTAAACGGACTATCCATTACCATCACAAATCATCTCACTCCAGATCGACCCGTCAATGGGCATAGTTCTCAATTTCCCCGCGCTAAATTCCTTCGACTAGTATTATATTGTACTGTGGGCATCACTTGCCCTGGACTCCTCTGGTTCGCTGCTGTTTCTTTAGCATCGTGAGTCTTTCTTCACTCCTGTTTATTCACTGTCTTAACCAGCTTGTAGAGTTACCGATGTCACTGGTAAGACGCATCACCCAAACATCCATGCAATAATGCTGATTGTTGAATTTCGAAGCTATCTGGAACACCAACGCATTTTTTGCATATATAATCAGCGTCAAACTTCTCAAACTACGATGGGAACTGCGGCCTTTGGTGGCGGTTGTGTTAGCCACACTGGGCACGATGGTGGTGGTTTATGGCGGCACCGCTGCTTCTCCAGACACCTTGGAAGGTTCATCTGCAGCCACCACCACCAATTTATTTAAGCCCACCGCTCCCCTTGTCGGGAACCTTCTGACACTTATAGCGTCATTTGGGTATGGGTTATATCAAGTGCTCTACAAGATATATGCCGCATTACCTTCTGACCCTGAGGTTCAGGCAGACCTTGCTTACGAACAAATCCCAGACGGAGACGAAAATACCATCGGCAGCAGGTATGAAACCCCGTTCAATATAGACCCATCTGAAGCTGTTTATCCACCTCCTTTCGGCCTCTACCCGAATCTTATAACATCGTTATTGGGCCTCTGTACATGTATCTTGCTATGGATACCTATCCCATTTTTACACTGGTCCGGTATAGAGATATTCAAGCTCCCTTCTAATGCCCTCACTATCTTTTCCATTGCCGGCATCGCTCTAGGTGGCATGGTATTCAATGCTGGTTTTATGGTATGTTTTCAATTTGCTAGTATTACTATACAATCAATGATTTATTGTTGCAGATCCTATTGGGTGTATGGGGCCCGATCATTGTCTCCGTTGGGAATCTTCTGACGATTGTTCTTGTCCTATTATCGGATGTAAGCTTTATATCGAATTACAATTCCTTCAGCATTACGCTCATCATATTTTTATCAAAGATTGTCTTTGGGGCAGGGCTAGAGGTAGTGACTACCTGGAGTCTCCTAGGCTCAGGCGTTATCGTCCTTGCATTCAGTGTTCTGGCTTATGATATGTTTACGAAAAGATCGTGATTAATATCATTTATCACATGTATATAATTGACCTATTGTATATAGAGATACCTAACAACCACTTTTTTTAGAAGAGATGTGAAGCAGCTATGTACTCTTTGGACGCGATTAGTTTATGATTTGGTGTGGTATTTCAGCGATCATGTACCAAAAATAGAATCTCGTCTGGAACTCCTTGAAGTTCACAAGCACAGAAGGCTACAGAAGCTCGTAAATGTATTATGATTCAGCGGGAAATGATTCATGATTTATTGGAAATCGGACATAAGTACTTGGTGTATGCATTGAGAAACGAAGATATCGTAAGCCAGAAAAAAATAAAAGAGGAACAGGTCATTAGATAGCACCAAAAAGAAAGGAAAGAAAAGAAAAACGATCATCTCAAAGGACAGTAGTACAGCATAAAGAAAAGTTGTACCCCCTATAAAAGCGTAAACGAAAACAAAGTAATATGATTACAAGTCCATGACATTCTGTCTGTGCTGGACTGGCTGACGCTGATTGATGGAGGTCAAGGTAGAATAAGGGATGGGATGTGTGATGCTGCAGTTATGCGAAAAGGCAGTAGAACAATAAATGAACGGGTAACGATGGGTGACTATTTGGATAGGCGATAGAGAGCGTTTGTTGAAGATCAAGTTTGGGTGCAAAAATGTCGATCCCGTACTGGGCAAGGCTGATATTTCGTGAAGCCAGCCATATTAGTGTAGGTGGAGTGAAGTGGCGACGACACGCAAGCGCAGCTCGGCTTGAAGCCAACTATAGTGAGTCAGTCGGATCATCAGAAGACATGTCGACACGTTGTGTAGAAAGAGAAGCAGGTGTTCGGGTCTGTTTAGCCGTTGCACAGCCCGAACAAGGTCTAAGCGATTAGGAGGCTGTCGACATTACGCTACACTGCGATTCAGTCCATCTTTTTGGAGGTTACCAAGTAAAATATAAACTTACCTCTTCCGCTTTACTTTTGTCATCTCTTTTCGAAGGGCGGCTCCATCCAATGGTTTAAGGAGTTCAAATGCACAAAGCAAATCCTCAGAAACACTGGTGAAGAAAGCGCGTCAATGTTTTGCAACTTGTAAATGATATCGTGAACGACATACCTCATGCAGGCTCCATAATTATCAAATTCTAATCAACTATTAAGACAAAGCATTGAATGAAGAGGGATAAAAAAACTCACCGCCGCAATAGTTCGGCGCGCTGAAAACCGTAACTAACGTACGGTCATTCCAAAATTCGTAACCATCTTCTACAACCATATGTGCACGACATATCAAATCCATGTCATACCGGACTAAAAACTCGTTTATTATGGCCTTTCCGAAACAGTAACTGACTCCTCGTTCGTTGTCTTCCCAGTCTAACGCGGTGTCAGATGGATCAGACCAAAGTAGATCGTTAAGTAGACCGTAGTCTGGAACGTCGGTTGGCCGTTGTATGCGCTTTATATCATCCATAGTATGTAGCGAAGGGGAAAGACCACCATGTACACAGAAAATCTTGGACGCGACAATCGCAGCTATAGGTAGGCAATTGAAAACATCTATGAAGGTTTTCCAAGTTTTGATGTTACACCGCCGTTTACACTCATCGTAGAACCCGTACACTAGAGAAAAGTGAGTTGATGTAAAAAGGAAGAAGAAATAACACACCTCGTGTGACATTAGCACACTCATGATTGCCTCGCAAGAGGAAGAAATTCTCGGGGTACTTAATCTTGTAGCACAGTAGAAGCAGAATGGTTTCAAGACTTTGTTTGCCACGATCGACATAGTCACCGAGGAATAGATAATTGGCCGCAGGAGGGAATCCGCACATTTCGAATAAACGAATGAGGTCGGAGTATTGACCATGGACATCACCAACGATTTTGACAGGAGGAGACAATTCAATCAACGTTGGTTGGCTGAGAAAAACGTCCCGTGCAGCAAGGCATATGGCTGTAATTTCTGTGTTCTTCAGACAGAGAGACTTGCTCACTTTGCCTGTGTAGCCAACATCAAGCAAACGTTGAATCATGTCATCAACATCGAATTGTTTCAACCTGTCCTTGGCACCGCCATTCCCTAATGACTCTGCAGTGGCGCCGATTCCATTACTGTTAACGGAATTTGGAGTGAGAGGAGTCCCGTTCGACAGGATCGTTTGAGTGGCAGGTATATCCAAAGGAGCGGACCCGGCTTTTGGAGAAGGTAGAGGAGAAGGTATCGGTGCGAGTTCTGGCGAGTTGTCGGCATTGGGAATGAGGGCGTTGGCTGGATAGGGAGATCCGTGAGCTCTCGAGCTTTCTGCATTAGAGGCAACCGGTGCTCCTGCTGGATCTGATACATTGATAGACGGGTGTCCGTTGGACTGAGAACTTGGATCTGAGCCATTGAGCGTCGTTGAGCCCGTTGCTCGAGACACAGAGTTCTGAGAAGTGTTGTCGTCGGCACCGTCTAACGGTGCATCGCCCTGAGCGGGATCTGGAAGGTCTTTATCCTTGTCTTTACCTGACTTCCTGGACTTCTTGGAGGGCTGCTGGCCCATGGGAGCGCCGGGCGGTTGCGGTGACTGAGGCCTCGATTTTGACAGCCGGGACGTAAAGACGGATAAGAGAGTGGGAGCCAGCTTTGAATTGTAGACGATGAAGGATGGAAATCGTCAAGGGCTTAATATTTGATAAACGGGGAACAAGCTGGAGTGTAAGCACGATTTCCGCACAGCAACACAGTCACAACCATCCCATCATTGTTTGGTCTTTGTTTGCTCATATATCACATTTATCATATAAATCATGTTGCATAAAAGAAATAGGTGCATGGAAAGACAACAAGACATATATTCCGACAGCAGTACACGAGTCCTACATCTAGAACTTGTTGAATGTTTTGGAGGCAGCCTTGCTCTTGGCCACTCGCAACACGTTGAAGCGCACAGTCTTCGACAAGGGGCGGCATTGACCTGCATGTCCAATTAGCTACTTCCATTAAAGGTGTTCATTCCAACCTACCAACGGTGACAACATCGCCGAGCTCGACACGGAAGGCGGGGGAAAGATGGGCAGCCAAGTTCTTGTGGCGCTTCTCGTAACGGTCTAATGCATAAGCTCAGCAACTGCAATCTCGCCTTCAACCATATGGACGCACTGTATTTGGGAATGTAATGAAGGTAGTCCCGGCGGATGATGATTGTTCGATTCATTTTGGTAGAAACGACTTTTCCTGTAAGAATACGGCCGCGAATAGAAATGTCACCAGTGAAGGGGCATTTCTTGTCTGATCAAGGGCACACTGAGTCTGGGATTATAAGAGAGAGGCAAAACACGTACCAATGTAGGTTCCGTTGATCGCCTCAGAAGGAGTCTTGAATCCTAGACCAACATCCTTGTACCACCGCTTTTCCCTGGTCGAGATCTTCTTTCCACCTAGATCCAAAATCAGCCGTTGGGCCAAAAGCTAACCAAAGTGATAATGCAGACCACGGGTTTTGGTGTTGTAGAAGATATCCTGCTTCTGGAACGCCTTTTCGATCTGGAGATAAAACGATTTAAAATCCAATTCACAGTCCCGACAGCATGCGTGTCACCCACTTGAGCGTCAGCCATCGTGTTGGTCTTGAGGTCGTTGAGGACGGTGGCTGGAGAACTTTTGGCGGATTATTGACGCTTGTTTGGTACAGACGGCACAAGGAAGCCACATCAGTGCAACTGTATAGCCAATTCGGAATTTGCCGAATGTGAGCACTTCCTATGTCCATGTTTGAGCGCACAAAAATACTTTCAGGCCTTATGGAACAATGGAGAATCGTTAATCGTGTACAAATCATCTCCACGGACTTTTTACACCCAACTCAGCGTGTTGCTCATTCATACGTTACTCTGTTCACGCTCAGTTTTGGGAGGCTGAAATTTTAGGCGCTCGTAAAGAGCTCTCTTCGCATTATCTTGTCAATCCATCTTCCACTTTTTCAAAATCTCATCGAGAGCAACTAGTTAAGATATAATCACTGGACACAGAAGTATCGATGTTATTATGAGTACACATCGAATGAATCAATATATAATCCATTGCAACAATATAGCTTTCGCTTTGAAAAAAATGTAGAACTATGTTTACTATTATTACCCGGCTTGTCATTGCAAACTTTGAACCTAGGATCAATGATATGAAATGTACGGCCTTCGCGTTGAATAACTTCCAAAAATAGAAGACGCGGCGGACTCATAAATAAGAGGTGACGCGACGCGGTATTTACTTATGTTTATATCTCGGCTTTCGTTACTCACACGATCATCCAGGGTTACAATGGGACGCCAGCAAACTTTAGGTAGTACTACTTAGCTTAAAACCCTACGAGACCATCTGATACGATATGTGACCTACAGGAAAGTTCTTTGCTATGCCAAACTCTACCAAAGTACCGCCGCCTCAGCAAGCTAGCCTGCAAGAGATATGGGGCAAGAAGAAGGAAACCAAAGTCGTCGCGCCGAAAGCAGAGTCTGACGCGATGGAAGTTGACACGCCGGAGGAAGTGAAAGGTCCGATTTCAATATTTCGTCTCCTTACGCGTGTTCTCGTCTTATTTTCGACAAATAGCCGGAAGTTCTAAGAGAAACCAAAGTCCCGTTCAAGTGTCCGGTATGTTCGTCTCCAAGCACCGGTTCAAGCGCGTGTGTTAAGAGCTATCATCTTAGCTGAAACCTCCAAACGGAAGCAGAGTCCTGCAGCAGAAACGGGTATGTTATGGAGGCAAACCTCGACACGCCAACTCACGTTGTCTTTGAAATAGCCGAAGGTGCAGAGCCTAAGGTATCCGTGACTCGTGTGGCAGGTGTGCTCGATTCTCAGCTAAATATGCTCATATACCTGTCTAACCTTTCCGGTTCAGGTTCTCCCAAAATGAAGAAGAGAAGAATAATTGAATCAGACGATGAAGCGGACCCCAATGAGTTCCCGCAGACGTTATGTTTGTGTGCAGTTATTTTGTGTATCTAAGCTGGTCTAACTCGTCTGCTACGGGTCCCGAATTAGCACCTAAATCCCCAATCCCTGAACTATCCAAAAAAAGAAGCGTGTCGCCTCCCTCCAACACGGCTTCTCTGACTACAAAAGGGAAGGGGAAAGCCACTGTTGAAGTACAAAATACGAAGGTCCAAGACGCGTTAGTAGAAAGTGAAAGCGATGCTGAAGTATCTGGAAGCGAAAACGGGGAGGAAGAAGTAGAGCTTGATGAAGAAGGGGAAGAAATTGTCGTTGGTAAAAGCAGCAGCACGAAGACGTGCGTGCCCTATTTTAATCACGTTTTGAAATATTGACTTTTTGGTCAGCGTTCAAATTGCCTTACTGAAGCGGGATGATGTTGATATTGAAGGCGGTTGGAAAGTTGGCCAACCGTAAGTACTATAGACAATTCTGGGTGTGGCAGCTTGACTAAAATGTATTGCAGTGTTCCCTATGCAGCTCTGGCGAAAACCTTCTCACTAATCGAAGCCACGACCAAGAGGTTGGAAAAGAATGCTATCCTGACATCTTTCCTATTCCTCGTCATTCAAAGGAGTGCAAACAATGATCCTACGTCTCTTCTCCAAGCTGTGTATCTCTGTATCAATCGAGTAAGTTTCATCCAAAATTTTCTTGATCTGGTATTGACTCAGTCGGCCTCTAGCTCAGTCCAGATTACATTGGGATAGAACTTGGTATAGGAGAGAGTATCCTTGTCAAAGCCATTGGAGAATCAACGGGGCGGAGCATCTCTCTCATCAAAGCTGACTTGAAGAAAGAGGGTGATCTGGGATTGGTTGCGATGGTCTGTCATTTGTTGCCCTCGCACGCCGTTCCTCTTATCTTACTTCTTGATATGTAGAACTCAAAAAACAACCAGAAAACTTTGTTCAAGCCCAAACCCCTGACTGTGCCCTATGTGTTCTCAAAATTACGCGAAATTGCCCTTACCTCCGGAAATGCTGTAAGTATGGAATTATTTCATCTATCTTTTTACCTAACATCCTGGCAGTCACAAGCGAAGAAAGTATCTATCATTACCAAATTGCTAGCAGCGTGTCAAGACTTTGAAGCGAAATATATTGTCCGCAGTTTGGAAGGCAAATTGCGAATCGGAAATGCCGAACGATCTGTTCTTGTTGCTCTTGCTCAAGCCGCAGTTCTGGCAGAGCGCGAACGATGTTAGTACATACCATCTTTCTTATGTGCCATCTATATCTAACAACGACTCAGCGCCAAAGAAATGGAGTCAAGAACAACTAGCAGCCCGCCTGGAAGAAGGTACTAATATCATGAAGTCCGTCTACAGGTATGTGTGTTCGTTAATAATTATAATAATATCCTTGATTCTTATCCTTCCCAGCGAACTACCGACATACGACAAAGTTATACCCGCTTTATTGGAGTATGGTATTGACGGTGTGCGGGAGAAGTGTAAACTCACGCCTGGAGTTCCTTTGAAGCCCATGTTAGCCAAGCCAACAAAAGCCATTGGAGAGGTTTTGGATCGGTTCGAAAATAAACGGTTCACTTGCGAATATAAATACGACGGTGAACGAGCACAGGTCTGTCGCAACTTCGCGAAACAGACAAAGAACAAAACTTGATGACGAAATTTACAGGTGCATAAACTTGATGACGGCAGTGTTGCAGTGTTCAGCCGAAATTCGGAGGATATGAGTAAGAAGTATCCTGATCTGGTTGACCAGCTTCCCAAGGTACATTCTATCATTACTTTCTTATGTTTTATCTGATTGTTTCATTAGTGTATCAAAGAAACTACGAAATCATTTGTACTCGATGCCGAGGCAGTTGCATTTGATAGAAGTAACGGGAAACTCATGCCCTTCCAAGAATTGAGCAGGAGAAAACGCAAAGATGTCAAGGTCGAAGATATCACTGTCAGGGTCTGTCTCTTCGCGTTCGATTTACTATACCTCAACGGCGAGGTGTGTTGCGCAAGACCTTTTCTTATTCCATTAATTCTGAAACCTTTCTGTTTTCTAGCCCCTCCTGCAACTGCCTTTATCTAGGCGCCGTGAACTTCTTAGAGAACATTTTACAGTGATTCCGGGAGAATTCGACTTCGCGAAATCATCGGACGGTGAAACGACGGACGAAATCCAGGTCTTCTTGGAAGAGAGCGTGAAGGACGGATGTGAAGGTCTCATGGTCAAGATGCTCGACACAGATGCAAGTTTCTATGAGCCCAGCAGAAGAAGTGTTAACTGGCTTAAGGTAAGAAAGAGCGCCTCATGCTGAATCGTAGAACACCCATATTGATGCATATTTTTAGCTCAAAAAAGATTATCTTGCAGGTGTCGGTGATTCTCTAGACTTGGTTGTTGTTGGCGGGTACTACGGAAAGGGCAAGAGAACAAATGTATATGGCGCCTTCCTCCTTGCTTGCTACGATGCCGATTCGGAAGAATACCAAACAATATGCAAGATCGGTACTGGCTTCAGTGAAGAAATGCTCCAAACACATTACGATACACTGAAGCCTCTCGAACTGACTAAACCTCGTGGTGACATCAAAATCGGAGGCGCCAAACCGGACATATGGTTCGAACCTAAAGTCGTTTGGGAGGTTTTGACTGCCGACTTGAGTTTGAGTCCCATATACACGGCAGCTCAAGGACTTGTAAGTAACTGTGCTACATTTCCCCCCAGTCTCTGGAACTCATGGTTGTTTGCGCAGGTTGAAGATCGAGGCATTTCCTTGCGGTTCCCCCGTTTCTTGCGGATACGAGATGATAAAAACTGTGATGACGCCACTGGGCCTGAACAGGTATGTTTTTCTTGAACTTTTGTACCCGGATTTCGCATGAACAGTCTCGACACCTTCATTAGATTGCAGAAATGTACGAGAGACAGGCATTGGCTACGAAGGGAAAGAAGGGTAAGGGAGGCGACGGGGACGGGGACGATGGCTTTTGGTGAAAGATATTTAATTTTTGGGTTTATAAATCTTTATGTATCATGTATATTAGACGAATAAAGATTATAATAGGTACTATTACTCTGGGCAAGCGGAAGGGAGCATTCTGAAATCTATACGGATTTTTCTTGGGCACTCTCCTTTGCCGCCTTGATTGCCTGGGTAACCTTGCCTTCTTCTACTGGGGGTGCGACTGTTCCTTGCTCAGCAAGCTTTTTCTCTCTTCCTCCCCGATGCCAGTAGTTGACGAATCGGAATTCCTGAATGGACTGCGCGGTTGCGTTTGTAGCATGACAAGCGAATAGCAAGTAATTCCGTGGTTGAACCCTCCATGCTGGCGGAATGGATTATGTGTGAGAGGTGGCCAAAGTGCATATCATAAAGAACACGTACCAAAGCGCATGAACACCATGCTGGGGGTACGGAGATGACATCAACATGGCAAGCGCACACGAGGAATATGGCACTTACGAATAACATGCGAGGGCAGTGGTCATTGTCCCTGAGATGACCTCTTCATCCTTGCTCAAGTCTGCAAGAGCGGCCAAGGGAAGACCCCAGTTGGCAACCTGCAGAATATATGTCAGAACCAACCCCAGGGATTTGTACCCGAAGACGTACTGGTCCCCAAAAGTGGGTGCCTAGAAGAAACTTTTGTTAGGAAATGCAAGATGAAATTAAGATGGTACACGTACTGAAGAAGTATTCACGCGAAGCTGGTGAGCGCAACCATGTGAAGAAGGTCGAGGCCATTTGTAGCGACTGGGAAAGGATGAAGCTCTGTACAAAGCGGCATCGAAATGTCGAATGAGGCAAGAGCGCCAGGAATGCACGTGACCTGGATAGATTTGTTCGAGTTTACGTTTAAATTTAATTAGCAGGAAGACTCTGTAAACGAGAAGGATAGAAACAACAGTCATGTTCCGAATAATTTTTGTTTCCTTCCTTCCTCATGAACTCCTCTCATTTTAATTTACACCGCTCAAACTCGTCTTCAAACCTGGCGGCGACAGAGGGCTCGGATAAATCCTATTAATTAACACGCTACAAAAGGAAATCAAGGAGGCCCGTATCTTGCACGTTGTCCCTTTCATCTTGTCCATCTCTTTCTTTCTTTTTAAGATCCGTATACCCTTTTTTCTCTCTAAAGAAATGCAGCAACCGTATGGAAATTATCCTTACTATGGCCAACCCATGTACCCTCCGCATACCCCGTACATGGGTCCTGCAAATCCGCCTGGTCCCAGTGGTTATCCATCATACTATGGTTCTTCTCAGCCAGCGCCGGCTCCTCAGCATGGAAATCCTCCAGCGCCATCAGCATACAGCTTCGATGCAGCCGCATATACCACCAGACCACAGCCACAGCCTAATGCTCAATCCCGAGCCCATCGAAGGAATTCTACTCATCCAACAGCACCTCCTCAGCCACAACAACAGCAACAACCCCCTGCTCCTTTCCCTTTGAAATCTGCCATGAAAAGAACAATCAATGTTTTCAGCAATGCCGAAAGCACTATCGGAAGACAATTCTCCAACCCGTTCAATAACAGTAGTAACCAGCGCCAAAGTCAGGCGCCTACTTTTCCACGGCCGCGAGTCCAGTCCAATCCTAGTAAATCTCAGAACAGCCAGAAAGAAAGTCCAGTCGAGAATTCTTGTGGGCATACTTTTCTTTTATCTTATCAACACGGTCTGATCTTTTGATCAGTCCACATGATGATTTCTTTCCACAACTACAACGAGCTGCACATTGATCATATCATCCTTGCTGGACTGGAAGAAATGCGACAAGTGATCTGGCCAATGTGGCCTGAAGGCCTCGAGTCTGAAACCGTCACAGGACACACCTGCATTGTCAAGTTCAGAAATACGCCATGGGATTTGGGTGGCCCCAGTGTCGACGTGTGGGTGACTCATTTCACGATTAAGGTTATGTTAAGCACTCAAATTTCTTTTTATAGAACATATAAAATCATCATTGCCATTTTCCACTTGTTCCAGTCTAGAGTGAGTGTGAAATATTTGGATTAATATTTTTAACTTGATCATTAAACCCCAGGGATATTCCTTCCAAACCTTGATGAACGTCACAACGCCGGTTCGTGTTTATTCTCTTGTGTGCGAGATCTTATCACTCACCCAAAATTATTTTTCAGAGTCCCAGACTCCTCTTTCAAGTGACTTCACCTCATGAAGCTGAATTCTTTATAGTCTATTTTTCTCAAGAAGGACGAAGAATTACGTTGATCGATCCACCAGGTCGTGTCGAACTTTCCATTGGTGCACACTTGCGTAATGCACTTCCATACAGCTATGTCTCCGAAGAAGTGGTGGAAGAGGCCAACCGAGTTATCGAGGTGAAGCGAAAAGTACCTGGTGGTATGTCCTCGATTTATCTTCCCATGCATAGTGTACAAATGTTCTTATGTTTCTGTCCCTGTTTAGCTCCAGAAATAGAACCATCTGTTATTTTTGTTCAACTATTGAAGGTACTCAACAATTCAAATTTCAATCTCGATGCCTCGTTTCCTCTAGGACGCAAAGGGCCATTAGGTATCCGGTATACAAGAGAATTACTCATTTTCAAAGGCCCAATGGTTCCCATTCCTTAAGGCGCAAGAATGTTTTAGACCCGGATCTCTTCCTTCACCCAATCTAACCCACTCGGTGATTTATGGTATATGATAATATATAATCAAATCCGTCTATAGATCACATCTCCATCTCTATACATAGTTCACCTCATGACAGGACTTGACTTTCCTCTCTATATGCTTCATCTCCCTCTGTAATTATACCTGTATCTCATGTATCAATGCGGCTTCTTTGAATGTTATTGAATCTTCCCAAAGGACGCTTGGAAAGAAATCATGTCATCTTGACGACCTTGGAACCATCTGCGACACCAGCTAAGCTTTTGGCGACAACCTTGCCATTCGCATCCTTTCGCTTGTGAAGTTCGTCCCACCAACCGAATAGGAAGTCTCGCGCGATGAGCTTGAACCATGGAGTAAAGCTGTTGCCTGATTACATTCAAAAACCAATCAGTTTTGTTCCTTTATAAAAATTCTCTGAGATTTACTGGGGTCTTCGAACATGGCCTGCAACTCCTCTTTACTAACGTACTTGTAGTCCCGAATTTCGTTGAGATTTGGCGTCACGTCGACGTCCGCAGTGAGGAATAGGATGTAGTCAACTGTATACAAAATAAAAAATGACGAAATTGAAATGATTGCAAGTCCTCCTGACCTTCATGCTCTCCCCACATTCCGTTTGAAGGCGCGAGGTAGTGAATCCTGGTAAGATATTGGAATTCATCGACAGGAGTTTGGGATGGAGGAATTCCAAGTTCGTGCTCGAGCTTTCGAGATGCGGCAACACGAACGCCGAGCTGGTCCTTCTCAATCTTCTCGGCTTCAAAATCGTCCAGAGGATGCGAGCAGCATGTGTTCGTCCACATGTCGGGGAAAGTGATTTTCTCCGTCGCACGTTGTTGAAGCAGCAGTTTACCATCTGAGGGTCTGAACACGAACGCTGAGAATGCGCGATGGAGGAGACCTTTGTTAATGTTTTCCATCAAATGGCCTATTGTGCATTGGTTGGTTAAAACACACTCCCCAAGTTCAGTCTATTCGATCAGAGAGCGGACGCACAAGTCTTTTTGTCAACTGCTCCAATGGCATTGTCCTGCTCGTCGACCAAGATACACCTTTCATCCATTAGCCTGGACTGTTCAGGATCATAATTCGAGAGATCGATGCTGGCAAGGGCGGCTTTGGCAGCAAGTACGGCTGGTGAAGACATTTTACGGTGGAGTTGCAATGACCTGTGATGAGAGACTGAGCTGTGAACTTGCGCTGGGAGACGCGGTAATCGTTTCTGCAGTAGACGGAACAGATTGAACCCGAGTTATTTGTCTTATAAGTGGTTCAACAAGTAGTACGATTGGAATGAATAATTATTAGATGGTCCCATCATTGGTCCTGTGTTTTTAGGGAAAGGGCTCTCTGATTGGACGGAGATCATTTAGCGCCGCCGTCCCCGTATTCGGAAGTCACCGCAAACGAATAACGGCCGTTGCACTGGTCGGAACACAGCTACTTCATTTCAATCCCTTCTTTTCTTATCAGATTTATCATTCAATGTATTACACAGTAAAAAAGAATTCTTCTTTTCGCCAATCTCCGACTCCCCGAACGTAGCTTCGTAAACCGGCATCTCTATCGACTTTCTCAAATAATGTCAATATTAATCGTCCTGTATGGTTCTCGTTGCTGCAGGCGGACAAGGTTCTTCGTGGCTAGAACTGCGAGGGATGGAAAACAAATAAATTTCAATCTGTAGGAATAATATCCGACCGACCTAAGCAATGATAAAACCCAGCTGCCGCGACATGGCGAGTGCTAGTCATCTCCGGGACAACGATTTCGAATGTCAGCCTATCATCTCCCTTTGGCAATACCTGGAATTGCATCTTGGCGTATCTATCGAAGATACCAGTCATCAATCAAAGATCTCTCTTGCAAGCCACAACTCACTCCAGGAAATTAAATGAATTCCTTTCCAGAGTAATGAGGTTCTGTTCTGATTTCTGCGTGTCTTGTTGTGTATCTTCCGGAACAGCAATTTCATCCTGGTTCTCGACTGTGGGGCCTGTAGATCAATCATATATCTAAATGTTAACAGGCAGGCCTGACCTTCGAATTGGAAGTCCTCTCCAAACACCTGGGATCCCCTTCCGCCGGGTACGGGAGAGAACGAGATGCCCATCCCTTGTACGCTTCCTCCCTGGCTGTTATGGACGATAGGACTTCCATGACGGCTTAAAGAACTGCTTCGCAATCTGACGTCGACATATTCGACTGGTTGCTCGAACTCAGGCTGTGCGAACGGGGCATTTCCACTCGAAGAGCTTGGTCCACCTCCTGCGTTGTCCCATGGGAACAGCGAGCT
>Ga0247779_1000918_pt1 | contig 15305 bp, 21 predicted proteins | sample UWRJL221509R5_FD_179925 | JGI IMG/M metagenome (GOLD analysis project Ga0247779, IMG submission 179925) | Plant litter microbial communities from Arlington Agricultural Research Station in Wisconsin, United States - UWRJ-L221-509R-5 | ecosystem: Environmental > Terrestrial > Plant litter >... | reverse complement strand
GGCATTATTTGTCAACAATCTCTCAACCAAGCAATGAGGAAATTTCCATGACTCACTGCGGTATACTTATTTTTAGCTGTTTTCAAAAAAAAAAAAAGAAAAAAAGTGGGCTGTTTTCTATCTCATGATAGCATAGTAACAATATATTGGTATAGTGGAACGGCCCTGACATTCTCTGTTTCGGCTAGAGCCATTCTTAAGTCCCAAAAAAAAAAGAGCAAGAAGAATGTCGGGCACAGTCTACGATCGAGCGTGCACCTTGTGTTCATAGTAGACTCACCTTTTTGGAATTGATGGTCACTTTTCAAACATGGAGAATCAGAAGTCACTTACAGCTCGGTAGCTATGTTTGAGCCACCAATTAGTCGTAAGTTATAAGCTGTTGCGGAATATAATTATGTTTGTTACTGCGGCTGAGCTCTATAGATTTCGGGAGCGGTGAATAACCCTGGGACCTTGAATCTGAAAATAAACCCTGACATCTACATCATGATGATGATGGATATTATGCACATATGTAGAAACTTTCCGCACACATATATACAGCGAACGTTAAGGTATTGTAATACATTTCCCCATATACACTCTGATATACGGCCTTTGAGAGACCTCAGGTGGAACGTAGCGACACTAACATATCCTGTAGTAGGCTTTCGCCGCCGCTACCCGCAGTTTTATATCGCGTACTCTTTGTTGAGGAATACTACCTTGCATGGGAACAGGTTTACACATGATGGTTATTGTTGGGTATCATTGGTGTTGTTGCGTCTATCGGCCGTTTTGTACCTCCTACGCTGTCATCGTATCATATTAGATTGGGCTAACTATACTGATAAGTCATAATTGCTGTACTTTGTTGGCAGTTGGCCGGAGAAATGTACGTCAGAGACTCTGCTCCCTCTATAGAGGAGATTAACGACTTTTTGGAGGGCGTACAAGAGAAGTAAGAGAGAAAAATAAAATAAAATAACCAACAATCAGCAGATTCATCAGCTCTATTCATCGAAGTAAATCTAGAGAAGCGCCGCGACCTGTGAACCTCGTGGCGACCGTATAAATTTCCCCAATCCACGTGGAAAATTTGATCGGTCCAATTTGGGGCTCCGGCCATGTTCAGAGGCAAATAGATTATAGCAGGCTTTTTCTCTCACCAACAACCTACGGGCGACCTGGGGGGTGACCTTGGGTCTTTTTCTTTGATTCTTTGAAGGGTGGTGCAGTAGGGTCTTGAGGATTTGAACGGCAAGGTGAGTACGATCGTTGCGGGAGTTCTAACCAAGTTCAAATCTTGAAACATTCGTTTCCAGGATCAAAACACCCCTGTAGAGAAAAATATCTGAGGGATACAAGATTGCTGGCCATCTATACCATTTCCTCAACTGCCTTGAAAATTTCTTTGTTCTTCTGTGATGGCTCAGTCAGCCCCTTTTGCCAGGTTGACCCGTGGAGGATTCGGATTTTCACGACACGAAACGACGAAAGAGAAAGCGAAGGAAGAGGAAGACTGGTACATACCATACAATGGACCTTATGAAGCTCCTCGAGAGCCCGCTAGAAGAACGAGAAGAGATAGCTGGGGCGATCCGGTGGACGAATATGAAGAATACGATTCCATGTTGGCAGACGGGGAGCTCCATAAACGATATGGCGGCCACAATGATTATTCACCACGACGGCCTGTCGAGGATGAACGGGAGAGTCGAAGCAGGGATAGAACCTTTTCTATGATGTCCGGAAGGACGACATCTTCTGGGGCCGTGGATCCAAATCGTAACAGTCTCGCCACCCAGAGAAGATCGACGGTCTCAACAGGTCAAAGACCTCCGATTCCATCATACATTAATCCGGGCTCGATGGGCGGTGTTGGAGAATCACCAGCACCTCATACGAAAGCTGTCAAGGAAGGGAACCGAATTAGTCTAGCGAGTATTTTCAACTTGGGTGGTAACGTTCGCAAGGCTACTTCATCTCCTCTTTTATCTGCTGTCGGTCGCAGAAATACGGGTTCAAGTCGACGGTTTGGTTCGCCACATTCACGTCAAAGTTCATCGGCCGACTCGCGAGCTCGCCGCCCATCAGAAAGCAGCCAAGTTCGTCAAACAGAAACGATAAGCATAACGGCCACAGACGAAGAAGATTATTACAACTCGTACTACTCGACTCTGGAAGCAGAGAAAGATAACAGGAATTCGAACTCGCTTCAACCTCGTTCACCTATTTCTTCTGCCGGTTCATACAGCTCCCAATCACCTCAGCAAATCGGTCTATCTCGCCAGCCTTCTACGTCTACCACTTCTGCTCCGCACCCTTACGCCTACGTATTTACGAGAAATGATCCAACGCCATCTCGAGAGCCACCAGCGCAATTGACGTTTCCTACAATAGCCTCCAATCAACCACCACGGCTAACGTTTACCAATCCGAAACACCAACAGAAAGGCCCTAATAGCGCAGACGCTGTGCATCCTGCCTTTTCTCCTCGCTTAGCAGTCGACAACAAATCACTGAAAAACTCGACGTCGACACCTGACCTTCGGAGTCCTCCTGCCACTGTGATGCCAGTACAAGCTACGTCCAAAGCATCCAAGCCGTCTGGTTTTCAATTCCCTAAAGGCAGGGATCGTTGGTTGTCACCCGAGACATGGTGTGATGCTTTACTCTTTCCACGACCCAGGCTAAAGTTGAAGCAAGAGCCAGTGGAAGGGCCAATACCAGAAAGTAGTGGAAGGATTGTTAGCCCACCTGGGACACCTTTAGGGGAGGATTTCGGCGCTCAACCAATACAGGAAATCAGACGGGAACCAAGTATCGCATCGCGGGTGTTAGCGCACTCACGATCTCTGGTTGACCTGAATAAAAGCCATTCAAAACCAGAAGAACTTCAGAATGCTTATGTTACTTTGTCAAGGGACCTTCAGACGTCGAAAGCTGGAGCAACTTTGCGTCCGCCTAGACCAAAGAGCTTTGCGCAAGATGACTTGGCACTTCTCACTCCAGTTCCATCATTAGCGCAGTAAGATTTTTACCTTTTGCATCCTTTCAGATATTAAGTCTTTCTTTTTTTACTCAGCGTTCTTCGAGAAGGAGTACAGCTTCAGACCGAGAGACGGGAATGGCAATTGCAAGCGACGAAATCCTTTGCCAACAAACATGCTCGCAGTATGTCACGGACTCGGGCGAAATCTTTGACCCAGAAAGGACGCAAAGGGCATCAACACCAGTCCAGCATGGAATATATTGCCGCGCAAGCCTGCCTTGGGACGCAAAACATTACACCACCAATCGCACCTGCACAATTCAACTTCGACACAAGCGTCTCTGACTCTAACCACACCACTGCAACATCATCGATAGTTAAAAATGGTAAACATTTGGGAAGCATTTCAGTGCTTAGGTCGGTTCCAACATCTGGCCGCCAGACACAATCACAGACCCATTCCAGGAACGAGTCATGGGGGAAGACGGCAATGAAGGTGGCAAAATCAACTGTCATCTGCGGCGTTTCTACGTCTGATGCCGAAAGCATTTTGCCCTCATTCAGGGGAGGAGAACACGTGAATGGTGTTGCTAATCTCACTCGAAAAGCAGCTGACTTGGAAGGAGCATTGAGGATGAATGATACCAAAGTGATCCGTCTGGCTGACCCTGCGCTCATAGTGGTTGATCGCGGACTGGCGGCATCTTCGGACGATCACCAAGCTAGACGACAAACATTGACGCCATCTCCAACTTATTCTGGCATCAGCGAATCAAAAATCGGAATCGCTATAGGCACCCCTCCTTCAGAGGAATCTGGTTTCATTCCGAATCATCCTTATGCTAACGGCGGCCTGTCCTTCAGGCACACAGATGTACCATTGGCCAAACCTGACATTGGTGGTCCTCATCCGTCCACTGTGAACCCTACTGTGCCGTCTAATGCAATTCCTGACGTTAATGTTAGGCAAAATTTGCCACCTCCCATGACTCTTCATCCCTATGCGCAGACAGAATTGCCCGCTCGAGATAGTTACATTGATGCGAATGGACTAATTGGTCAATACCGCTCGCAAGACACTACACCTCATCCCTCGACAATGTGGGCTCAGCTTTCTCCGGGTGTCGTTCGAGAGGTTCTGCCCGATGACATAGTGTATTCACCATTCTCACCTGATAAGCGATATGCTGCAACACCTCGTACTCCCATGACGATCCATGATACCATCGGAGTCGGAGAAACACTTGTCAATGCTACTCGTTTTAAAGCCGACGAAGATAGGATTGTTATTCAACCAGAAACACATGAAGAGCGTGGAGAGCAAGGAAGTTGGGACCCAGAGGATGACCAAATTGAATTGCCGGAATTTGGTCCTTCAACCACGCGACGTAATGGGATGCAATTCACCACTACACGCCCGACTGATATGGAACGTGTAGGACAGAAGCCATCCGATCCCATTACGCTTGCATCTTCCCAGCTTGAATATAGGAACAATCTTTCTTTTCCTTCACAAACAACAGAATCTTCTCCTTTGGAATACACTGGACACACCTCATTTGGCCTTGGTCAATCGTCTAGTACAGGTCTGTTATACGCGAGTCGTCACCCGGTCGATCGTGCACAGTCAACGTCCCCAGCTACCAGCACAGATAGCTCCCCGCAGCCCTTGGGCAGTCCCAATGATCTTGAAAGCTTCCAAGACCTCTTCTATAGGCCAAGAACTGACAGCACTCGCCGAACACCTAATGAAGCTGCGTTGCCCGACACTCCTCTTCCTTCGCAGGGGGCATCAACCTCCTGGGAGCTTAATATGCCCAATCGGCGAACGGGCAGCACCACTTTGACTACATTGGCCAGGCAATTAAGCGACGAGTTTGAACAGATGGCGCTGGAACATACGCGCGAGAACGAAGGGAACAGATGGTCTCAGCCTAACACCGTATCGTCTCGTCAGAACAGTGATATGAGTAGGCGTCCGACTGAAGGGAGTCTGCAATTCGTTTTCGAAGGAATGTCCAACGTTGAAACATCTCCAGAAGACGCCATCCTATCGAATTCTGGGCAAGCTTTCAAAGCATCGGAGACCTTACCAGAAGACGTTGAGTCATCTCGTGCATCTTCTTTCATCGAGAACACGGAAGAAGAGGAAACTGGTTTGTCATTTTTCATTTGCATTAAAATCTGTTGTCCTTATGTTACTATAGCTAGGTATCGTATTGGATTGGTCGAATCTGTTTCAACTCCACCTGCTGTGGCATCCGAACATGAAGTACCCTTTTTCAATGGACATACAGCATTCGTCCAAGACCATCAACGACCTCTTTCCGATGCTGAAGATTTTGGAAGTCCTATATCCAACGAACGCATATTGTCACTCCTTCAACCCCCCACAGAGGCTACCCGGAGTAGCTATATGACTACATCAACTCTTTCAAGAATGTCCAATCTTTCCGATTTCCCTGTACCTCCGAAAGATGATTACCATACCCCAGATCATACATCCATATTTTCCGCTTATTACGGCAGATCATTGTCGCAGAGTGACTCTCAATCTCACCTCGCTCAATCTTCCCTCCTTGAGGAAGAACGCGTCACGTTTGGTATTAACCAGAATGCTAATGATGTTGCTAATACCCTATCATCGAATCTTGCATCTTGATGGACCCGGATTTCACCTTTGCATCCCTTACTTATGTCTACTTATTGTTTATTGGTTTATTATTTTTTGGATTCGGGCGTAACATAACATTTCATGCTAACCATTTAGACCACCATATGTCTCCTGTACTTAAATGTGTAATTTTCTTCGTTTGCTTTCATGTACTTTTTTTTTTCGTAATTCATGGAACAAACAAATTCAATGAGTAACCGGCAATTACTTTGGTATATTCAGCGAAATCATACAATTTACATACAGCGGGAAGATTCAAAGCAGGAAAGGAAAGCAACAGGATAAATAAAAGAATAAAAGATGAAAACCACGAGCTGAATTTAATCGTCATACTGGGTCAACTATTAGATTATGCAGCATCAGTAACAATTAATTTTTGATCAAGCAAAGAAACGACGTACATCTAGAGTCAGAGTCCGCGAACTGTTCACGTCTTGGTCACGATAAATACCGACCAATGATTGCCCTCTCTCATATAGCGATCCCTTCAAGCTGATAACGACAAATTGGAAAGTGTCTGAAGCATGTGCTCGGATATAGTTCGCTACTTTGGCGACGTTAGTATTATCCAATGCTGCGTCGACCTCGTCCAGAACGAAGAAAGGGGCAGGCTGATAACTAGAGGAAATTTGGTTAACTCTGCCCAACATTAAAGAAATGGCGTTAAATACCTGTGAATGGCAAACAACAAAGCCAGAGCGGCCACCGTCTTCTCTCCTCCTGAGAGCTGTTCCATGTCTCGAAATCGCTTCATGGGAGGCATAGCATGATACTTGATACCACCATTATAAGGTTCCTGGTAAAGCGTGAATGGTGCAGTTCTGGCAAAACAAGGTTAATCCTTCTTACCTCACTATCTTCCAGACTGAGGTAAGCTACTCCACCCATAGGCGATGCTTTTCCTTTGGTCAATTCCTTGTATACTTGATCGATATGATCAGAGATATGGGTATATGCTTTGTTGAAAAGATCGCATCTACGTCCAGTCATGAACATCGTTGGCATGGCTTAGAGGAAGGCCTTAATAAAGACATACCTTCGCTTCTTAATGTCATTGAAATTGTCACGCGCCAACTTAGAATCTTTTCGAGCTTTCTCGGCTTCTCTTTCAGTGTCGGCTAACTTGGTCTCAACGTCATCCAGCCTGTAAACAAGGAAATATCGGATAAGAAATAGAAAAACTTGAATGAAGACAAACTGACCTTTCCATGGCCTTCATGTTGGGGGCCATTCGGTCAATTTCTGCATTTTTGTCCGAAATTTCCTTATCGAGACGGTCAAGTGCTTCGGCCAATGCTTCAGTGTTATCCTCGTCGATGGATTCAAAATCGACTTGTATTCCATAGTCTGGCACAACTTTAGGTCGCTGGGTGGCATCTTCGTCCTCATCCACATCCATGGCCATTTCCTCTCGAAGATTCTGTGCGGGAATAAGGAGCACGTCGTCGAATCAAGACACTTTTACATACCTCCTCCATTGGGACGTTCTTGAGATTACCCTCAAGAAGAGGCAATTGGATCTCGTCCAGTCGGCACTTGCGGTACAAGGCAGATCGTTCTAGACCATATTTCTCGATTTCATCATTCTAGAAAATCAAACAAAGTTTGTTCAGCGATTCCCAAGTAAAAGGATCGGCGATGACTTACATGGGCAGCTATTTCTTTCAGAGCCTGGTCAAGGAGTTTCGATGCCTTCAATGCCCCCTTCTTGACTTGATCCACGACTTTGGATTTTCCCTCGAGGCTTTCGTGGAGGCCGACAAGTTCTTCTTTCAGGGTTGCAACAATTGTTTCTTGCGAAGCAATATCTTGTTCAGCAGCGAACTTTTGTTCCTCGAGCTTCGTAAGGTTGGCGCGTTCCGTATCGATGAGGCTATCAAGACGATTTAGACGCTCTCGAACTGTTTCCAAACCCTCTTTTTCAAATGCGGCCCTTGTGAAAAATATTTACTCTGACATCAACGAATGCGGAGCATCGTGGGACACGTACTGGTTCGATAAACGAGCGATTTGAGTGTCAAAGCGTAAGCGAGCTTGGCTTTCTTCCTGAGCCACCTTAAGTTGCCTTTCTTCGTATTCCCGGATGTTTGCAACTCGTATTTTGCGGCAAAAGGCCGTAAATATGGTATCTTCCGCTTCATCGACAACCTGGGATAAGTCTGATATCCTTGCGAGTAGCGCGTCGTGGGCCTTTGTTGCCTGTAAGATCAATAGGAAGACGATGGGTCAAGTTAATGCATGGACAAGAATTTGGAAACAAACCTTTTTGAGTTCTGGAGTGACGATTTTTAGCTCCTGGCCACTGTGCTTGAGCTCATCTTTGATGCCTGTAATACGGAGTTTACAAGCTCTCTGAGATTGTGATCAGTACACCCCGGGAAACGAGTCACTGGAAAGCAAACTGACAAGGTCATCCTTGGCCACGGTGATCTCAGTCTCCAATCGAGAGATTTCGGCGATAAGAGATTCATCCGTCTTGCCACGAGGTTTCTGTTTGTTTAGCTCTCTCTGTTCTGCCAGTAGATTGTCACGTTGACGAGAAAGACCTGTAAGAAAAATAGGAGTGAATTGAATGCGGCGAACATCAAACCTAGAAGAGAATATAAGTACCTGCGACATCGAGATCATCTCGTTTTCTGTTGTTATTATTTGTGCTTTTACCGCCAGTGATGAGTCCACTTTTATGGATAATGGTGCCTTCGAGAGTCACAGCTGCAGCATCCCATTAGAACTTCAAAAAGATAGCAAATCTCAAAGAAAAGGACCTTTAACTTCTTGACCCTTGTCATAACAAACGAATCGTGCAATCTCCATCGTATCACAGACTAGTGAGTTTCCACATGCATGATGAATGGCTCGTTCGATCGCGGGATCATACTGCACTAAATCCACCGCCATTCTTGCTCCTTTGGCGAACGATCGAAATTTATCATTCACAGGCTTGACTTGGATAGTATCAAGGGGAATGAATGTAGCCTGACCGGCACGTTGATTGCGCATGTATTCAATGCAATCGATAGCCGTCTTCTCCTCGTCGACCACTATGGCATCAATGTTACGGCCTAAAATGACGTTAATAGCATTTTCGTATTTCTTCGCGCTGGGCTTGCACAGATCGAAGATGCGACCACGGACTCCTATAACATTGTTTTAAATTTTTTTTTTTTACACAGGCCATCTCGGCAGTCATGGACGTACCAGGGAATAACCTTTGTAAGTTCGCTAAAGTTTCCCTGAACTTCGCTTCTTTCTCCGACTCTTGTTTATCATGACCTGCTTGCAGGAGATCATGATACACCTTCTGTAGCTTCTCGTCACATTCTACTTGAAGCTTGCTAAATAAAGAATGTGAACGTGGCTCATTAATCATTGCGGCTCAGGAGACGCACGTCACTCTAGCTCTTTCTGATTGTTGGTTATCAAGTTCTTGGCGGACATTCGCAAGATCTTCTTGAAGCGATGCAATTTTATTCTCCAACTATGAAGTATGTGAGATCCTAATCAGCGAAAATAAAACGAATAAAGACCTCTTGCTTCTTCTCAGTTTGAGAAGTAAGCTCATCTGTATGAGTAGCCTTTTTCTCCTCGTAGCCTTGTTCTTTCTCTGCGAGTTGGGCGAGGGTTCGGGCCGCCGTTTTCTCTTCGCGCGAGAGAGTTTCTAATGATTGTCTCTCGTCAATAGCTAGAATGCTCGAAGATGCCTTACTACATAAACCGTGGTCATTTTGAGTGATACAATAAAATAAAGGGAATCTTACAGTTTTCGGTATTCTTCGAGACTTTCTTCAGACAGAGCAACGTTGTGTTGGGAGGTTTTTCTTTGTTCCTCTATCAAAACATGTCAATGAGTTGAACATGCGTTGTAAGTGAAAGCATACCTTGAGCCTTTTCAGCTGCCTTTCGCACCGAGACCAACTCCTTTTCTAGTGCAGCCACCTTCGTCTCTATTTGTGCCTCATTTTTGGCAAGTTCGTCTTTCGATTTGAGGGCATTATTCAACTTGCGCGTAGCATGGGTAATCTGGGCGTCGGTAGCCACTAATTCAGGTTTCTTAATATAGAATGAGAGAAGCATTATCACTCTCATCGGGAACGACGCACCTTGCCCTCTAGAGCCTTTTCAGCTTTCTTGATATGTTTCTCTTTTTGCATGACTGTTGTCCGTGCTTTGGCTTGATCTGCTCTAGCAGCTTCCAGTTCCTTATCATGAGCCTTTTGTTCCTGCCGTAGTCCAGCCAATTCCTTGTTCTTTTTCACAATTTCACGTGTGTTGGCTTCAATGTTCATGTCGATGTGATATAGTTTGGCTAATACGCGCTCAAGGATGAGTTGATCCTACAGAGAGAAATTAGTGGAGAAAATGAAACTCCAACGCTTACTTACGCGTTCTTGACATAGAGCATCAAACCTATCTGCCTCTGTCTTCTGCTCCTTGTACTGTTTGATTTCCCCTGCAATCCCTCTCCTTTTTGTGAAGTTGAAAGTTGCATTTTCTGTTGCTCTCTCCTGAGCTTCCTTGGCTTTTTCATAGTCTCCTGCGAGCTCTAATGAGCCACTGATCTGTTCAATGAGCCTCGAAAGCTCCTTGGGAGATTGCGATGCCACTGCCTCAACATCTCCTTGGAAGACGAGAAAATTCTTAGCTTTCACAAGGATATTGTGCGAGATCAGTGCCGCATTATAAGCCGAGTACGTAACTGTCTTGTTATTCAGTTTATATTCGGAAGCACCTGTCGTTGAAATCCTGCAGAAACGATCATGAATAACGCGTCGTAGTTCAAAGCCCCTCACTCACGTTCGTTGAAACCGCCATTCCTTCTTCTCTGAGTCTTCGTAAACCGCCATAACCCACGCCTTCTTTGCAGTCCCTTCGCCTTCTTCTTCTTCTTCATGGTCGCTCTGTGTTTCCGCTTCAGCACCATCCCTCGCTAACCGCCGTCCTCGATAAACGAGATCCTTCAATTGAGAACTTCGTAGTTGTGCACTTTTGACACCAAGCACAAATGATATAGCATCCATAAGATTCGATTTTCCTGCTCCATTTGGCCCCACAACGGATGTAAAGTTCTTGAAAGGACCGATAGTTTGGTGTCCTCTAATTTACGGTCAGGACTTGATTTTGTCCTGAGAAAGATCACCCACCTATATGACTTAAAATCGCATACTTCAATACGTACTAAGGGCATTTTGGCCCGTAGTAGGTACTAGAGATGGAAACAGGGCGTTCTGTGGAAGTAGTAAAATACCAAGTAGCAGTGGTAATTTGCCTGGCAGACGCGCTTTCCTCAATTTAGACTCCGAACTAGCACGTGATACCTCGCGACGCGACTTGCATCGCCACAGATTGCTGGGACCAAGCCTGGCTACTGAGGTTACAGTACTTATTGATAACTTATTGACTAAGTATGTCAAATTTCCATTTTGAAAGATTGAAAGATTGTGCTACGCTTTTATATGAAGCAGAATGCAGTGGGTTGTCAGCGAAAATACCCACATATGGAGTAGAAGCAAGCCCAGCAAGGCAGAAGATAAAAAAGAACATTACAGTGGGAAACTTGAAGATACGAGGTTGAAGAAAGCCTCGCAGTACGGTGGTAATATGATCGCCAGGTTCCCGGTGCATGAACTCTTTCAAAAGTGGCGCCTCCGCATGAAACTGCAAATAGAATCTGTAATTATTCTTGACACGAAGTCGTCCAGACGGGCCGTCGATTGTAATCATCAGGGTCAACGCAGACAAAAATCTTGAACAACATCTAGTAGTCAATTAAGCATAAGTTAAAGATAGCAATAGTTACTAATGATGTTTAGCAGAGGTGTACCAGAAAAGGCGTAAATTACGGAGTTTTAAAGGGGAAGAGGAAGTACCAACACCACAAATCAAGGATCTTCGTTAGCTCTCGGCCCCTGGGGTTGGATGGCCGGATCCAACAGAAGATCCAGTCGTCTGAGAGTAAGATGGGGGCGGTGCATGAGGTATCGTCTCCTCGACCGGGGCGATAGTCTGCACCGCTGGCCTAGGGGAGGCATAGATATCAGAGGATGTCCCTGTAGCCGTAGCGAGAGACGTGGAAGACGGCATTGTTCGAGGTACATGATTACTGAGTGGCACATTTGCCTCAACAGGTGCTGTAGTCGTGGCAGCGGACCCTTGTTGTGTATGATATGCTGCCTTCTCCAATAATCGGGTTCTAGGGTCCTCATTAGATTCTGTTTGCGAGCTCGCTCCATCGCGTAGTTGAAATGGCATAGGTGCTGTGAGACCAGAACGGTTTGGAGGAACTGATTATTTTTTAAATGTTATGTTAGACGCAGCTGCATACCATGTGCAAAGATGAAACAACGGCGTAAACTTACCAACATGAGATAGTCGTCTCTCTTCATCTGATCCCTCTGTTGTTGATTTCGATCGCTTCCTTCTGCGCCATAAAAGATATGCAAGGGCCAGCGCCAATAGAACCAGTACCCCAATGACTGACCCTGCAATAGCACCGGTATGTGACTTGGATGTAGGCTGTGAGGGTGATGATGATGACAATGTCGATGATGGATTTGGCGATGTTGATGCTGCAGAGGTAGAAAAAGAGCTGGTGGTGGGGTAGACAACAATGTTGGCTGCAGTCTCGAATTCGAACCTATCCAGTAAAAATTCGGTGTGCCCATTCTCAGTCGATCCCCGGTTCGTCACAGTAATTTGATGCAACGAATCTGTCATGATCGTAGATGTGTAATATAGCACATTGTATACAGCCGATCCATTGGAAGTTTGGGAAATTGAAGTGGCTGCACCACCGTCAATTGCAATGTCCAAGAGATTGCTACCTGTTCCAGCTGGGTTGGTTCCCCACATCCATACTTGATAACCTGCGGATTTACCATGAACCAAAGGTGAATATAAAGTAACAATCACAGTCCTCACCGATAAACCTGAAAGTGGCGCTTGCACCTGGCTGAATTGTGGCGTGAACTGAGGACTCCCACTGCCTCGAGGAACCGCCTAACATCGCCTGCCAATCCCCCTGATATTCGATCAAGGTAGTATTTGTGTCATCGATAGATGGCCGAATTGGCATTCCGGTAGTGGAGGTATATTAGCTGAATCCCCTTTGCGCGTTTCTCTTCAAGGAAGTTGAGGGATGTCTAACTGTATGTCAAGAAACAAGAAGTCAAGGCAGGAATTTCAAGAGAGGAGATGGCTCGGACCCTGTGGTAGTAGGGGATGATATCCGAAACGTTGATGATGCTGACTGGTAGTCGTCATATGCACATTTCAGCCTATGTTTCTTTACATAACGCCAAATGGTTGGTGGATGAAGCGGGCTGGCGGCCTGTGCGGCACTTCTTTTTGTGGTTACTTCAAGGCAGTCCCTTTCATTTTCTGTCCAGGGTCATGGGATCCTGGAAAGAGATTGTTATCAGGTTTGATCGCTTGGACATCCTCGCATTTGACTTGCAGACTTGGCTTGTATAAGCCTATAGTACATCGTCTCTCTGGGTTCTGAAAGGACTCATGCGCCTGGGTAGTTATTTTTGGCAGTCAAGTAGCTAAACTTATGTTGAAGTATACTCACAGCAAATATAACACGTGTGATTTGAAAAGCCAAAAGTTTCCATCAACACTTATTTTCGACGCAGGGAGATTCTTCTTCAGTTTTTCCGGTGCATGGGTACGTTTTTCCTCTTTAAGAACGAGCTCAATTTCTCAAATGAAAATTGGGTTGCATTTCATATCCGTGCGATCCCACGATATGAAATCATCATGCTTAAAGGGACCTATGCGTATGTGGAAGATAGACAGTAGATTTTAAGCCGTTCTCCATTTTGGGAACTTTGGATTTGGAAAGGATGTAAGTTTTTGAGTTGAGTAAAAAAAGAGTACATCTTACCTCGAACGTGCGATAGTATAAGTATGGAGGCCTAATAGCAACACTGTTCAACAAAGTTTGACAAAGATTGTATATTTATTATTTATTGATATGTACTCACATATTCTCGGGGTATACTATCTAATGATAGTGAACCATGTCGGAGCGAACCTTCTTACTGTAGACTTTGAACGTTTGAACGCCGGTCCAAGGATCTGGGATAGAAATCAAATGAAGCAGGATGCATGGGGCCTGGAAGCTGGGTACCCAGAAGGAGCATGGAACATCGAATCAGACTTAGAGGTACCGCGAGGGGTTAAGTCGTATACCCCGTCTTATAAATCTCTAAAATGAGCGTACATCCCGCATCGATGCCTATGATTCGAGTTGAATGTTCACCGAACACGCGAGGTCAAATTGGCTCGAAAAGGCTCCTCGACAAGGAACGGTGATTAGATTTTCTAAACATTTGAGCAGCACTGACGTATTTTGCAGTATTCCTTGCAGCTTATGGGCAAGAGCACAGGCAATTAAACAAAGCGTGAAACAACACAATGAACCATGGCGTCCTTGGACTGAGAGGTGTATTTGAGCCAAATGAATTGCATACAAAACTTGACATAAATATGGTGCAGATTTGGCTATCAGAAATCGAGGCAAAACCTGTCACTTTTTGGCGAGAAACGTGGTTGAAGGAGTAATCTCGGCTAAGCTCGGACCGGGCGAACATCGGGACGGAATTTCCATTCTGGGAATTTTATGACGATTTCCAGACCTGATTTATCTGGACGTAAATCAGCATTTAACTCGAAATCTTTCTCTCTTCCTGCCACTTTCACCCCCGCTTTTGAGGACATTGTCTACAACAGCGATGGACTCTTTCTCAGAACCATACACCCGCGAGGGTGACGACATCTCCATCGACAAAGTACGCGAAAAGATTGCCAGTCTCGAGGAGCTACACCGCAACAACGGAATTCCTCTCAGTGGACGAATTATCCATGTCTGTCATTATCTTCCAATAACTGCGACGTTGGCAAAGCCAGATTTGGGTGTGCTCAGCCCACCTGGAACACCGCCAACGAAAGTGAACGACGTGTTACAAGACACCGAGTCGACGTCATCGACGTCGGTACACGCTCAGGAGCAACAAGGCAATGCAGGGTGGTCGTTAGCACCGCGTCATGGACACGCAGCAATGATCTCTGGCATTCGCTCACTGTCTCACAGCCATGAGCAGCTTATCGTTGGTTGGACAGGAGATATTGAGTCGTCGTCTGGTGACATGATTCCAGCGAATACCGTCACTCAAGCTCAGCGTGAAGAATTCGACGAAGCTCTCAAGACCGAGTGCGATCCAGACGACGCGAGGGTCAGGTATGTTCCCGTATGGTTAGACGATAAGGTGGCACATGGGCACTATGATGGTTATTGCAAGCAAAGTGAGTGTATTGTGTTCTTTATCGTGCATTCATAACTGATATTGCCTTATCCTTCAGCTCTCTGGCCATTGTTCCACTATCTTTTGTGGCAAGACGTTGCCACTGAGTATGCTTCGGCCGACAGCCATTATCCCTATTATGAGTCTGCGAATGCTGCATTCGCAAGGCGAGTTGCGGATGTCTACAAGCCTGGGGATCTTATCTGGGTACACGACTACCATCTTCTGCTTGTTCCCAAACTCGTGCGCGAATCTATCCCTGACGCCGTGTTGGGGCTCTTCGTGCATACCCCTTTCCCAAGCTCTGAAGTGTTCAGATGTCTACCTCGTGAGTCATTCCGTTTTGTTT
>Ga0247779_1000916_pt1 | contig 15316 bp, 13 predicted proteins | sample UWRJL221509R5_FD_179925 | JGI IMG/M metagenome (GOLD analysis project Ga0247779, IMG submission 179925) | Plant litter microbial communities from Arlington Agricultural Research Station in Wisconsin, United States - UWRJ-L221-509R-5 | ecosystem: Environmental > Terrestrial > Plant litter >... | reverse complement strand
CTACGCAGAATAGCAATAAAATGCTTATTGGTTTCAAAATCAGATGGGAAGCTGTGGAGCCAGGAGCATAGATAGCGACTATGTTGTTGCATTATCGACTCCGGAAAGAAATAATGGGCATTGCTTTCATCATATTCATATTGCATGTGAGTGTTTGGCTTCAACGATGGAACTTGTAACGATTGAGTGTTTGCTGATACTGAGATAATTAGATCAAGGCAGAAGTATTAACGCGACTGTGGTAGACACCTGCCCTGGGTGCAGCCAATTCAGCATCGATCTTTCGCCTGCAGCCTTTGCAGCACTTGCGCCTCTGGATGCTGGAAGAATCCAGGTGGACTGGAATTACATGTGAAATTGGCTGTGGGCTGTCTGCACGCTCTTCATTGACAACCACGAATCAGCTCGAATCTCCTAAGCTTATTAGCTGACTATCAGAAATACATGTGAACTTTCAAGTTTGCCGCATTTTCTGAGGTTTTCCAACCCACAGCATTAGATATAGATCGAATATTTGTTCGAAAATATATTTATTATAGAGGTTCAAATTTTCAGCTTGCTCCCTATCTCATCTTTGATTAATGTGCCTTACATTATTTTGCTGTGTATGATTTACCAAGTAGTAGTACGGGTGCCACTAAATCAATTCTTTACAAGTTCACCGTAAATAATTGCAACTTTAAATCTCTGCGAAGCTTGAGCTTACAAATAGGCAAAATTGCAGGCACTTATCTTATGTGGTTGTTTTCTTAAGAATAAACAATATAAGTTGAACAGCAAGTTGGTTGACCACGAATGTCGATCGTTACTTTCAACTTTAAGTCACTACGTGCGGGTGAGAGGGCCAGTGCTGACGCATGGCGGGTACGAGACCTTGAAAATACTTATTGAGTTTATGTGATATAAGATAAATCTATAGAAATGACATAACTCGAGCAAGATTTGACTTACGGGATACCTAAGATGGCGAAGTCAAACGAGCCTTCCTCTACCCTGCGGCGAACATTTGAAGTTTACATTTTAAACATATTCCATGTCCACGAAATTACAACGTGACCGGTAGAGTACGGACATCTTTATAGCCGCTTTTGCCAAAGCAACGACAAACAAACCGGGTAATGAACCATAGAATTTCACACATTCCTCTCACCAGGTAAAAACGACACCATATTACATAAGGTCTCGTAACTTGTGAGCTATGCGAGTACAAGTTTACCGTGAGAAGGAAAGCGGTCCGATTAACCGTGGCGCGGGGTTTCCAGGGACGAGGATCCCTCCTTTCTTATTTTCTCCATCATCTTCTAGTCAACATTACGTGCGATATATATGCGTAAATATTGCAAGGGGAGATCCAAAAAGTGAATACAGGTATGTATGTATAAATTCTGGCCCTCGAATTATGTTAATTCGAACTGATTTCTCACAATTATAGAGTGCTTAAGCAAAACAAGCGAATTCTGCAAATTCTGCGGTACATAAGAAAAGGCATCAATGACTATGTATTCAGTATTCAATATCGAGCTCTGTCGTGCACCTAGAACGGCGGAAATCCACGAGGTCTAAAGTTATCCATGACACCCGCCCCATCATCCCCTCCGAGCAATGTATTGCTTACCTTCTTATCAGTAATCCCACGCCGCCTGGCTGCTACTTCCCCACCGAACATGAGATCGGATTCATTCATTAGCCTTTCCGACGTGTATTGTTCGTGACCTTCATAAAGGACGAGATAGACCGAGTTTCTTTGTCGGAAACAGCTGGTGTCCTTTCCTTATATCCCACCAACATAGCGACAGTTCTGTCTGTATGGCTTCGAATACATCTACCTCTTTGAATGCTGGCGGCGGTGGGGCAATGAAGGCCGATATTCAGGCCACCCAGGGCCTTGAGAAAATGGGCTATCAACAGGAGTTGACTAGGGTATGTGATGTTCAGAATGTATTGTGGCATTATGTTGAAGGATGTGTATGAGCATAGTCTCGCGGCTTATTTCATATCTTGTTCAGTGAGTAGTGATCTGCTTCTTTCGTCTTCTTATATCCTAATAATGATTGGTCGTCATAGTGCTTCTGGGTAAATACTTTATCCTATCTAAAGTTCAGGATTCCTGACCGAGTCATCCCTTGCTCTCAGCCATTATTGCCGTTCGTAAGTATTCTGTACATCATCTGAACCAGTGTATAGCCTTTCACGGCGTCCAGTTGGACTGCTCTGTTCCACTCATGTGACGTTTTCTTAAGCTTTTGGTCTTACCGCACCCATCGCAACTTCGTTGATAGCAGGTGGCCCAGCGACTATTCTGTGGGGGTACGTTAATGTCGGAAGTTTCATCAGCATTTCAACATGTGCTAATATCTTTGTATTTAGCTGGGTCGTCATATCAATTACCACTCAACCACTTGCTCTATCCCTAGCCGAGATATGTTCGAAATATCCTACTTCAGCAGGCGCATACTATTGGTGCTTCCGACTTAGTTCTCCTAAGCGGCGTCTGCTCTCGTCATGGATCAACGGTTGGTTGACGATGGTTGGCGTTTGGACGATTAGCTTGTCAGTGAATTTTGTAAGTTTTTCTTCTTCGTTCCCTTTTTTATCTTGGCTTGTTAATTCGTTTTCAGGGCACTGCACAAATCCTTGTAGCCGGTGTGGGCATATTTCAGCCGGCATGGGTTCCAACAGCATGGCAAACCTGTAGGGCTTTGTGTTTCTCTTTTATTTTCAAGCGCAAAGTAGGCTTACGCTAGGACAGACCTTGTTTTCCTTGGCATTTCCTTCATATCAACTTTCATTGGCGTATTCTTCAACTCGTTGTTACCTTTGATTGATGTGAGTTCTAGTTGGCATTTCTCGTATTGCACATCTCAGAATTGAACGGAATGTAGATCATATGCGCTTGTTGGACGGCTTTGGGCGTAGTTGGTACGTAAATGTCATCGGATTCAAGTTCCCGTTCTTGTCTTACCTAACAATTGGGACTATTCAGTCGTCCTTATTTCCTTGTCGGTGAAAGGAGCTGTAGGAAGACACTCCGCGAACTTCGCATTGACGCATTTCGATCCTTCGGCATCTGGCTGGGTCCCAGGATGGGCGTTTTTTATAGGTTTACTTCCAGTATGTCTGTCGATCGACTATGCAAAATTTGCTGTGCATATATTGATATTTATGTTTCCTTTTTCCTTTAGCCTGGTAAGAATCAAATTATCTGCCGCTCGAGGCATTTTTAGTTGCAGTAGGTAACACAGTGAATTGGAATAGCATACACATACGCAGCTATTGGAATGGGTCAGTCATTTTATCTTATTTTGCTGCCTTTATGATGGTTATCGCGGTACTTATGCCATGGACGCAGTTGCTAGTATGGCCGAAGAAGTACACGATCCAACGAGGCAACTGCCTCTTGCATTAACATGGGCCATTCCTATTAGCTTCATTCTCGGACTTATTTATCTGCTGCCGATCCTGTTTACTCTGCCTGATATACCGACTCTCATTAATGGTAATACATTTTCTCCACAGAAGTCGCTACCTTCAGTTGACATTTATGTTTTCAGTTGTCGGTGGCCAACCGGTCGGAGTGCTTTTTGAACTCATAATGGGTTCCAAAGCTGGCGGGTTCGGTATGGTGAGTTGTAATGGTTTGAATTCTATGCACGTCTACGCTCCTCCTCCTGACGCTCACTGATGCACGCATAATAACTATCTTATTTCAGTGGATCATCATATTCGGAATCGGCATGTTCTGCGCAATTTCCATCTCCTGTGCAGCATCTCGCGCAACGTGGAGTTTCGCCCGAGACGAAGCAATACCATTGCATCGTGTTTGGTCTAAAGTGAACCACGCGCTCGGAGATGTACCGCTGAATGCATACGTTTTGTCTTTGGTCATACAGCTGCTTCTGGGGCTTATATTCCTGGGATCGACTGCGGCGTTTAACGCCTTTGTGGGAGTGGCTGTGATATGCCTTGGTGCGAGCTATGCCATGCCCATCGCCATCTCTGTCGCGAATGGGCGCAGGGATATGGCTGATGCCCCGTTCAATCTGGGCAAGTGGGGCTATGCGATTAATATCTTCGCTATTGTGTGGATGGCATTCGAGATTGTTCTCTTTTCCATGCCTGCCGTTATTCCGGTCACGCAGGTTACGATGAGTAAGTTAAAGAATCGATCCATTCCTTTTTTTAATGCATTTTTAACTATAACCTCTCCTAGATTATGCTTCCGTGGTGTTCGTAGGATTTGCTGCCATCAGTGCAATTTGGTACCTAATAAGTACGGTTATTTTTTCTGTCCCCCTCGACGAGGTTTCATGGTGGCTTTCATTTATCTCTAGGCGGCCGTAAGAACTATCGGGGCCCACCAGCTCCGGCTGAAGAAAAGTCGGAAAGCCAGTCAGAAAAGCTTTCTTCCGATGCGCAGGATGGATAGTAGTCCCTCCAGTGACAACGCAGTCATAGGCGGTAATTACAGCTGCAAATTAAACGCTTTTATGTGTCCAATTACGACCTGATGAATGTTAGATATTTGGGCAGACTGGCAGAGTTGAAGAATTCATTTTTTGTCTGGAGACATGAAGTCACTATTAAGCAGAGGTCCAAACTAATGGCAGTAGGCATATGAAGGCTGCGGAATGTCAAGGGGAACTCCCACCTAAGATGGAAACTGGTAAATGGTGGTACATATATGAGCCAAAACTAATTGCTAGAATTTTCTGGGGGGAGAGATTACATCCAAATATAATGCAAGAACCAACATAGATGTACAATATCGACAACAGGACAAAATATTACGAGAGCGAGGGTACAAGAGGAGGATAGTGGTGATACAGATACAAGACCATGTGCCCACAGGAGCAAGGGAGCAGAAGAAAGGATAAAGCGAGACAGTCACGCAGCCAACTTATTAGCAACAGCCATGAGCTGATCGATGTTGATGAACTGCACCCAATTCTCGAGTTCTTGTGGGGTTTCTTGGAAGATGAAAGTGGTTTCTTGGCCGCCTCGATAATATGCACAAACGCATTCGTAGTCCTCCTGTTTGAGAATCGTGCCCCTAGCCACCCCTAGCTTGGCAGTGAAGACGCGGAATTCCCATCCCATGAGTTTGTTTCCATCGCCTGCTGCCACCTTGTTGGCCACGTCGAATTCTAGACGAGAGAAGTCGAATCCAATAGGTTGGCCGATGGCTTTGATGTAGGATTCTTTCATAGCGAGCAAGATACATAAGCGTTTGAGAACAATCTCATCGGGGTTGTTGACGATGCTGGAGATTTCGAGTTGGGTTAGCTGTTTGTGAAGAATATTTTATTAGTTTATGCTTCGACAGCGGGCGGTGGGTGTTACACAAAAGTGTGAACGAAAAGGGAGAGCGTACTTTGTGGGATAATGATTCGAAATATACGGGTATAGGTGCACCTTTGGGCTCTACTTTCAGCTGCTTGATCCCCAGGCCGATGTTAACTACTTGAGCAGGCAGTCCCTGAGTTACAGACATGCCGCATAGGGAATTATGATATGTGAGTTGATATCCTATACATGGGAGCCGAGCTCTTCCACTATGGTCACTCTGACGATAAGTATGTCAGGATATATTCACAACAGAGGTGCAAAAGGTTTTACTGATAGGTGTTCTATCCAGTGCTTCCCTGTTGGCGTAACATGATCCCGCCATTTCGCACGTGGAACTCGACGATGGCGCATCATCAGCACAGGGAGAAGTTGTGTCATTAGCATACCTGGATTACATCTTTCAACAACCAATATGAATCAGAATCAAAAGTAAGGACACGTACGAAAAGAGTCCGGATTTTTGTAGTCATACTTGTAATCATTCGGGAAACAAGTTTTGCAGAGTTCGAATGCTGCGTCGTATTCCTGAAATCAAATATATCTTCAGCGATTATTAAAAGCCACAGAAAAGCTGCATGGGCGCACCGCTTGGACATATTCTCTGTTCAGCGATAACATCCATACCAGTACACTGTCGGAGCTCATTTAAGAGAGAAGATGGGAGAAAGTTGTTGTGGATGCAATGGAGAGACGTCAGCTGCGATAACTATACTGACAGAGCATGAGTCATTTTGGCAGGAATTCCAGATATATGCATACGATTATCCCGGTAGCTGTATGATAACGCCTTTATGTGTGTGGCGATGAAAGGGTGTGGGTGTAGGTGCTGTTCAAGCCTAGGAAGCCACTCGCCATGATCGCTTATGCATACCCACAATCGACCTGTCATTTCAAAAGCCGACATACTCGTGACTTTTCCACGATGCATCAGATATTAAATCTTTTTTTTGGCAATGAAAAAAAACTTCATTGCTTTCCCTCATGTTGTTCTTTTTTTCAACAAAATTCAATGGTAGCGGTGAGGTTCGAACTCACGCGGACTCACGCCCATTGGGAAGCAAGTAGTTCTTAAATCCAACGCCTTAACCAACTCGGCCACGCTACCCAGCATCGTGATTTGTTAAGGACACGTTCTATCGTATGGGAGACGGTTGTATCATAACGCTTACAAAATTCGCATGGACTCCTCCTTGACCGGACTACTCACTACCACTCATGGCCTTCTTATTGTGATGGCAATCTGAAAACATAATCATTGCTCGCAGCATCCGGAAGTGAGAATGACAACTCGGACCGTTCATTCTCGCTATTCCTGTTGATTCTTTGGGGTTTCCTCCTGGTCACTCGTCAAAAAATCAAAGCGAATCGGACGACCACTGGGATTTTCATGGTGAATGAAGAGATGTAGTGGCTTGAATTTCTTTGCTTCCCAGACTTGCCTGAGTCGGATGCATGTACTTGGTCCCTCTGCTCTTGTGATTTTCCTGCATTTTTCCAGTCACGTTGGAAAAGAAGAGCGGAAAAGCAACTTGAACGGCTATATGTCCTAATTTCGCTATCGGTATAATTTCGGTACTTCGCGATGCTGGCCTTTCTTCTATTTCCCTTGTCGAATCTGCACTCATGACCGATAATTTCTGAAGAGTTTCTAGTACTTGCCTATGTGGTGAAGTCATATAAATGAGCCTTTGCAAGCGGGACCGCGACCGTTTCTTTTTCACCTGGTTTCTGAGCTCGCTTTTCGAAGCATGCAACTCTTCCAAAGTTTGCTACTCGCTGTACCAGCCGTGATGGTGACTGTGGTCGCGGCGTCGAGCCTTCCTCACCCTCCTCAAACCACCACCTTCAAGAATGACCACCCGCTCATATACTATCATGGTCGTTGGGATGCCTCACCTGGCACCTGGTGGTACGTTATTTTATTAATAAGAATTTTATTTAAGCATTCTGACTCCAATGATTCCGAACTGAAGGGCAGGTTCAGGGTTCAAAATCAACGTGAAGAATCTCAAAGACTTGTCAATCAATCTCGGAGAGCACACTACGTCGCCATTTGCCTCTGTTGGTGTCTCCGTGGCTGGTTCTGAGTTCTTCACTGTCAATGTCTCGGCAGGTGCAAACCCTATCCCACTTATACCTCCTGCAACTTCCTCTTTGACGAAGCCGCAACCACCGTCTTCCACATTAGTCAGAATCAACGTCGAAGGATGGCAAAATAATCGCATAAATCTCGAGAGCATCACGCTCAACTCGGTATGTATGGCTTAAGTAGCTCTTTCGGATTATTCAAAACTTTCATTTTGTTCTTTCATGACCAAGGATGCAATTTTACTCCCCTACCAACCATCCAAGCTCGCTTTCCAATTCATAGGTGACTCTCTGTCAGCAGTACGTATTTGCCTTTCTCTAGCTTTTGTGTCGAAACACGTTTACGTATTATCACATCCAGGGCCAATTTCTTCCAGAGGGCGTAGATCAGGCCTGGCCATTCCTCGTCGGTGAAAAATTCAAAGCAGAGCACCGCATAAACGCACAACCAGGGGCAGCTCTCACTGTAAGCGCACAACAAAGCAAAATAAACCTTTGGATATCCTATCGCTGAATAAAATATGGCTCTAATAGGACATATTTTCATACGGAAATGTCCACGGTGTCTCTTTCCAATACTTCAAGGTACGCTTTAGACCATATGCCTGTTTTAATGGATAAAAGCTCACTACTTCCATCGAAGACTGAAGACACTGGTTTCTACTACACCTCCGACCATAATTTCACTACCAACTGGAATTTCGCACGAGAAAATCCTCATTCCACACATATTATTATTCACATCGGGTCAGTTCCTTTTCTGCCCAGCAATGCTTCAATTGAACTGTGCCATTTATACTAAATGGACTATGCCAGAGCGAATGACGCTTCACAAGGAGTCACCAACGATCAATTCGTCCAGGTAATGAACAATTCCAATCCTTGCATGATACTTGCTTTTCGATAATCTTAAAATATATCGACAGGTATACTCGGAATTCCTCTCTAAAACACGTGCATTGAATCCCAGAGCACCCATTTTCGTGTTCACTCCGGTTCGTTGAGTCAAATCAGTCGTACATCCGTCTACGATCGACGTGGCACTGACTTGAAATCATCGTTTAGTGGGGCTGGCCAAACTCTGACGGAACAGTCAGCTACTACTACGATGGACAGTATCAGAAGATCGTCGATGCAAGGTGATGAGTTTCCCACCATTTCAGGTGAACTACAACCGTTCTGATTCTTGGTTATAGAAAAGCACTCGGTGATAAAAACATCTTCCTCGTCGATACAACAGGCTGGGTAGCCTGGGCTGACGTTTTCCCTGATAACGTCCACCCCAATGTCCCAGGACATGCCAAAATCGCTAATGAATTCGTCGCTTGGTTGCAGAAATGGGGCCTATCTCCATGAAAGTGGAATGGGTATACATTGAGGAAAAACAGGAATACAAACATAATTACAATTGGTAGTATAAGTACACTATGTGTTTGGTAGGACAACAGAAGGTTATCAAGATCATGGGTGATTTCGTGATTGCGAATGAGGTTGAGTACATTGGTACAAGGACGTCGATCCGTAATATTAAGTCGTAAAAGTGAAAAGCGGGCTCTCGTTGCCCTTCTTCTCGCGCAGATGTTCTTCCTGTTCGAGCTGTGTTTCACTGAGCTGGCTTCTTCTATATGTATTACGAGAATTGCGCCATCGATATAGATTCTTCTGGGCAAACCATAGGATAAAGGCAGTCCCTGCGAAAAGAATGTTGACCAGGTTACCGCGCCTGAATTCTGGTGCGTCGTCGGCACGATATATTTGTGAGCCCCAAACTCCGTAGATGTTGGCTGAACGAAGGAAAAATGAGCAACAGCGAAAAAGATAATGGAGGGTGCAATTGAGGACATACATGCTCCTATGACGAGGCCTGATGCGACAGTGCGTTTTCCGATGCTCCTGATCAACACTGCTTTCAGAAATTCTTTGTCGATTTATTTGGTACAGGTCTACCGCTCACCCTGTGTTTTCTGACATCCATGCTATATTGAGAGGATGTGTAGACGGCCACGATGCCACAATCACAGCAGCGAGATATTTAATAGCTCTTCCCGAGTCACTGGGTAAACTGCGTAGGAAGATCCATCCTGCAAATTGCCAGCCAGCTTGGAAAAAAGTATATGTCAACTTTAAGTCTTTAAGGTGCAGGGTATAAATTCACCAACATACCTCCGAATGCACCATGATATCCACGTTCCCGCACCTTATCCGAGTGTCGAATGACGAGGATCATGAAAATTCCTTGAAGAACGTATGGTGGCGCGGTAAGAGCATTTGCGACGGACACGTTGAAGTCGAATGATTTAATGACAGTTGGTAAATCTATACTGGAGTCAACACAGGGAGAAACAATTGGAAATGTATATAGACGCACATGTATGCATGGGCGTGTTAGGTGTTTGTCCAATCATTGTGATGACGAGATGGCCCAAGATGCCGACGTCTGATAGTGTTGCCCGTACGTCCGCCCATTGTACAGGTTTCCTATGAAGTAGTGTCAAATTAAGGTCGAAACCAATGATGGAAAGAAATAGCTTACTCATAAGATTGCTTGGATATATCGTCACGTATAACCCTGGTGACGGCAATTTGGGTTTGCCTAGCAGTCAACCACGATTTTTGACCTCGAAGCCCTCCGCGAGTTTCGGTTAGATCACGAGGTAAGTAAAACCTGAATTTTTTGTTAGCACTTGAACGGCCGATTTTGAAATCCTGATCAATACCATGTCCCTGTTGCAACCACCACTGTAATAATGCCATCCACTAGGAACAACCATTTCCAGCCTTCGAGACCCGCGATGCCTCTCATTTTGAGCAGGCCACTGGCCATGAGTCCACTGACGGCGCTGGCGCCATGTTGGACACCCCAAAACAATGCTAAGCGAGTAGCAAGTTCGGTGCTCTTGTAAAACCCTCCAAGGTATACAAGTGTGGTCGGAATGACACCTAAGGCTCGTTTAAGGCGTTGATCTGGTTGATATGGAACTTCTGCTTACCTCCTTCGGTAATGGCAATGAAGCACCGAACTAATGTTGGTTTGACTTAAAACGAACACAATGCTGTAGGATGTGAATACCACGATGCTTACCTGTGAGATAACCAGACTTGTCCGAGATTATTGCGTGTGCAAGCGTTACGATTCCCCATGAGAGCATTAGGGTAGGTATCCCTTTTTACGGTTACCGTCAGGACAGACGCTAAAACACAACCAATGAAAATACGCACATTTATGCGGACCAACGATCTTGGCAATCACAGCGCCCGTCAAGCAAGCTATGGCAAAGAAAATCGAGTGCAAAGCTGTCGCAGTATTTACTACATTGATATCGAAGCCCAGATCAAACGGTAGATTGTCTGATATCGCATTGGAATTGTTTGTCCGGTCCATGTTCAGAACAAAAGTAGTGAGCAGTATGCAAGGCATTAAGCGCGCATCGATTATTCTCAAGACTTCGTTCTCTTCTTCTGGGCTGTATTCCAGACTTGGAAGATAGAATGGGTTCTTCCGAGGTTGTGATAGGACTTCTCCATAAGGAGCCAGTTGCGAAGAGCTTGTCAACAAAGTCGTAGTTTCGTCTGTGTATCGTTCATCCCCATCATAGATGTACCCTTTCTGAGGTTTCTCGAGCATATTTATAGGAGGAGAAAAGAAAAGAAGGGGGAGATAACAGACATAGATATCGTTGTAAGCATTTTGATAGATGTTCAACAGCAGGATGGTGTACAGTGAACTAAAGATTGCGCCATAGCCTTACTTATCGCATTTTGTCATGGGAGGGAAACCGGAAGCAGCATAACGTCTCAGATATGGGAATCATGAGCCACAAAGTCCGTTGAACGGCACACAAGGATGGTGTCAGCGGAGAGGAAACTGTAAAAAGTAAGTTCCGATAGTGCTAAGCGGATTTAGGGGCATCCCGGACTTTTAATTGATTCACGCGGAGTTCAAAAGCAGGACCATATTCACCTTCGCTGACTTTTAGTTGCTTTTACCCACTTTCAAGCAAATTCCCATCATCCAGACTAAGCCCACTCATTTTGACTACTTTTGTACTACATGAACGCCGACTCAACGAGACCCTTGGCTTAGAATGCGCATGGACTTACAGTGGCGAACCAGGACCAGCCTCGAGGAGCGTAGACCTTCAAATTCTGTCCACCTCTTTTGAAATACATGGTCATGCGTTTACGGCAATCAGAACGCGAGATAACAGTGAAACCAGAAGGTCCTGGCAGTACATATGCACGAGAAGGCTCCTCTGTTAAACAGGCATACACCACCCCGATAGAGATTAATGTCAACGCATCCTTGGCTTCGAGCCTGCATCTTTATATGGAACATATTTTGTTCGAGTGCTGAAGCTCTGGATGGGACCGACCCGGCATACTTAAACCATCTTTTGGTGTCACCATGTGAACTTGGCCGCTATCCTGAATGAACGAGCCATCTACGCACAATCTATCAGCTTGCAGATCCCCAGACAAGATACTTCAGGATGATGTAGTTCCAAAAGCTTTTCAATATAGTCTTGAACCACCATTTGCAACACGAAATGCGCTTCAGAAATACTCTCTTCGGAGACACGCGCACCGCCGCTGGTTGATGCACCTCGAAAACCTACAGAAATGGTTATTTGAAGCTGAGCGAAATTGTGGAGGACATTGGGGCTTTGTTTAGATAGCTTGCTTCCTGTTCTATGCTCCACCGAAAAACAAGGACGAAAGACGATAACTTCAAGATACGAGCCCGACGCCCGGGCGCCCATGTTAATGATTACTTACATCAAGTCAAATTACGAACAAGAAAGTAATGATTCTATTTTTATGATTTCCGCTGGCTCGCCAGGTTTGTGAGGATTTCTTGACCCAGTCGGCTGTTCCCACCGGACTCATCATAACTCGGAGGTGGAAGATCTGGATCTCCTCGGTTCAGTGACTGATAGGAAAGTGGGTCGGAATATGCACTGGCAGTGGTTCCCGAATTCGAAGGTATGTCCGAACCGTTTGTCCCTCCCTCGAGCAAAGGTATTGAAGATTGTGTTAGACTTAGCGAACTTCCGACTGTGTATTGTCGCTTGCCCATCGGCTCAGATGCCAGTGGGATAAGTCCATAGCTATGGCGTGAATTTCCGAAGGACAAGGGATGCTTGTTGTAACTGGGGCGTTGGTGACTCGATTCATAGGCTGAGGAATGATCTACACTTGGCTGCGACGAGTACCCACTGAGATCTCCACTACTCGTTACTGCTGGAGAAGGGATCCCGGTGCTTGTATTGGTGGATGGGGGAGATATGAATGGTATAGCACGGGTGCCTGATGGTGCATCCTGTGTCCATGCTAAACGAAAGAAAAGAAAAGAAAAAGAAAAAAGAAAAGTTAGAGAGAAAAATTAAAGATCTTGAATGTTACTGCACACGAGTTGCTGTTGCCGGGTTTTCAATGGAAGTCATATCGGGGATGGTAAGCCTGTCCTTTTGTTGCTTGCGCCTCCACATCAAAAAAAGCACTATAGCCAAAACTATTACAACCAGTCCTCCAATCACGCCTCCTACAATAGCACCGAGAGGCATCTTTTTATCGCCCTCCTCTGCAGAACCCGTTCCAGCCGTAACGGTTCCTACCTCCGTTCCAGAGGTTGTAGCGGGGCTTTCAGGAGTTGTAAATGGTTCCACCAATCCTACGGAAGTTGTTGTCTGCACTGCGGTGGAAAGAGCGAGCCTCGTGGTAGATGATTCGGTGACAAGTGAAGTAATTATTTCAGTGATAACTTCCATCTTTGTCGTTTGGATAGGCTGAGCCTGGACGGTGGTTTCACCACTCGATCCTCCTCGCGTCGTCGTGGCCAGCGGTGGATCGTTTCTGACACTTGTCGAGGCAGGGGAACTTGCTGCGGCCTGGGCCACGCTCACTTGAAAATAATCTAACCACAAAAAATCCCTCTCGACGAGGTTGACGATTACTAGTTTGTGTGGACCATTGTCTAGAGTTGGTGACTGATAGAATAAAACCTGACTTTGCGTTTCTTGATTAGGGCTTGCGGTGTACGTAAAAGAAGGACCTTCGTCGACTCGATAGCTGCTTGAAGGTATGTTGCCCGTCCCGCTGGGCGAAATTAGACCATAGACTGAGATGGATGTTCCTATTAAGTGGGAAGAAAATGAGCAAGTCTTTTCCCTTTGGCTCAGTCGCGATTTCTATTAAGCTACCTGTAAACGAGATCGTCGCATTTGCATTGCGAGTATTAGTCAAACTCAGAGTGCCGCTATACGAGGTACTTGAGCCCTGATTTGTCCAGTGATGACCGGACAGTGGCTTTGAATAAGATACCGCAGAGTCGCGGTCGTCGATACGCGACATAAACCTGTTCGAGGCGGACCCTGGTGAGGTTCGCGGGAAGGAATTTAGAAAAGATCTGAAAGGACAGGAAGGTCTTCTGCGATGGAAGGCAGAGAGAATGCTCAACCAGCGAGGCAGAGCAATGATAAAGTGGGGTCCTGATGAAAAGGAAGGGAGAGAAAAATGGCTGGCGGGCCCTGTGTTAACCTGTGTTTTCAGGTGTTATCCGACAGGTATCAACCCTCTTATGACGAATTCAGGAAACGTTTTTTCCTTCGAAGCGCCACCCAAGGCCACCCAGCAACATGCCCATATAGTGCTTTTGATGCCGAGCCAAGTACGCTCGCGATCGAAATCAGGGATGAATGAAAATGTTCCATGTACAAGCATGGGCATAGGGCATAGAAGAATGCACATTGCTCGAACTCTTGAGAAATTTGCTTCCTGGTAGGACATAGGGTTTAATGTTCCTGCAAAAGCTGATTTGTCAAGTCAAAAAATGACATCGCGTAAAATGTGAAAAGATGCCGCGTTAAGCGCGTCCTGGGAGAGTTGAGCTGTCAAAGCGTGGGTACGCGACTAATGCATAAGCGCCTACTTGAAGCGCCCAAAGATCCGTCAATGTAAAGTAAGTATTTCTAGTAGACACTAGTATTCGATAAGTTGTGGCAATTTTTATTCCGAGAATTTCAAATACATGGTTCTGTCCAAAAGGTCTTGATTTGAAGTGAAACTGGACACAATCGTGATTCAACAAGTCGCATGGACTCATCTTTCTCGGTTTTCAAGGCTTTCAGTAGTACCAAGCAGAGTATACACAGTATAATATCTACAGGCGTCAAAATAATAATTCAGGTATGCATATACATATGCTATACATTGTTAATACTTCATCATATACGATATACGATACTTTCTGAGTTTCCATAGTCACCTCGGTATCAATTTGTAATATTGGCCGCTATTCAAATTTATCATTTTTACATATTGTACCGGCATCATGGCCAAGTATCAAAAATTATAGTACTATATCAGACAGATCGTACCCCAAAAGTCTCCCGGCGATTCATATTTCATATAATGATGGAAGCGGAAACAAAACAGGATCTTCGTACAACCAGTTTGTACGCAAATACGAACGAGGCCTTAGGCATTGTTTCCTATTGTTGCCTTTAGAATCATGTATTTTGTAATAGTACGATTATGTATCTACGCTATTTATTCAAGTTCCAAAATCATAAAAATAATACTCCTGATCTGTAACTGTTTATTTTTCATCGTTTAAAAAACATCTTGGAAGGTTTCTGGTTTAAATAAAATTCAGAACGTATGTGCTAAAAATAATACCGCAAATCCTGCAGATCAACCCAATCTGGGTTTGCTTTCCCATCGCGCAGGCTTGGTTATATAAATAACAGGCGTTAGGTTAAGTAAAGTAACTGTTGATGGATGATCACTGCAGAAATTTTCAAGGCTGAGTCAAGACGCTATTGTAGTCGAACTGAGCAGGCGGAGAGTGCGTCTCTGATTGCAGATGGCTTTACATAGAAGC
>Ga0247779_1000915_pt1 | contig 15327 bp, 17 predicted proteins | sample UWRJL221509R5_FD_179925 | JGI IMG/M metagenome (GOLD analysis project Ga0247779, IMG submission 179925) | Plant litter microbial communities from Arlington Agricultural Research Station in Wisconsin, United States - UWRJ-L221-509R-5 | ecosystem: Environmental > Terrestrial > Plant litter >... | reverse complement strand
AAAATATATACTTGTTCATCGTTTGACGTTCAACGTTCAGATTTCATCATCTCAGAACTTCGCTTTGTCGTGAGACATCGTCGCGGACTAGGGCACCTATGCAGATATCAGTAGAATTTGAACATGAAGTTTAGATCAAGTCCATCTAAATTGTAGATAGTACAAAAATAAGTGAAATTAAAAATCAGAGAAAGAGAAGAAATAACGCACAAATTCGATATCTTGTAGGCATCAATCCATGATATGATGATAGAACTCCTGTACTCGTTGGGCCAAAAAGGGAAACGCCTCGACAGATCATGACTCGTGTGCTAGATAGAGTACGAGCAGCTGGCAACCAAAATCGAACGCGAACTTGGCCAGTGATGATGCGGTCAGGTGACTTGACCTTAGTTTCTACGAATGACAATCGCAACAGGCATTACTTACCCCTAACATAACGCCATCACCATCAATTCGCCAGAGCTCAAGAAGCCGGCTAAAGACAGTGAAAATTGTCATTGAAGTACTATGGACGTCACTACCACGATATTGCGCGAAGGATTCTCCTATAAGGATGGACAGATCTATGTCGAAGTCGACGGTAAGTATTATTCTCGGGAGAGCGCCGAATCGCTTTACAGAATCCTTACGGACGCGCCTCCTCCTGAAATGAAGACAAAATCTGGCGAAGTATCGAAAAGGCAGCCCAAAGATACCCACAATGCCCAATTCTATACGGCACAGATGATTCATTATGGTCTGAAGCCACTGAAGACGAGGGAACCGGCAAAGAAGAAATTATTGGCTTCGTATAGCAACGATGACGCAAGAGTATTGCAGATCCCCGCGAATATTACGCTGCTTGAAGAGTCAATGGCTAAAGAATGGCATGGCGAAATGAAGAAACAGAGTCAAGAGAACAAAGGAGAGAGCAGCAAAACTGTGGATTCGACGCCGGTTGAGCAAAAGCCAGTTGCCGTTCCGGCTGTGAAACGTCCAAGGACAAAGCAGACTGCTAGAAAGACAACTGGAGGCGCCACACCTACTTCTGGTAGAAGCTCAGCACATTCGGTGGCGAAACCCCAGCCCCTGGTTATCCCAGAAGCTTCAAGGACGGTTCCAGCTGTGAAATGTTTTAGGACAAAGCAGACCGCTAGAAAGACAACTGGAGGCGTCCCGCCTACTTCTGCCGGAAGCTCAACAAATTTGGTGGCGAAACCCCAGCCTATGTCATACACCGGCGAATATGAGGACGATATTCTTGACTCGACTGCTAGAAACCCCGTTCCAAGAACCAAGCAAACGGCTGTCAAAGTAAGAGAAGCACTGAATGCTGTCGCTGTCCGCCGCGAAGAGCTCAAAAAAAAGGTCGAAGCGAAACAAGCTGCAGAAGTGCAGAAACCCAAGGATGAATTGAAGTCAGGTATTGAATCTTTGTCTGCAAAGGACGCACGTCGCATCTTACAGTGCCTATTGGATAAAGTACCTTCCGTCGAAAAGATTTTGGCAAGAGAACTCGTATCATTGACTCGAAGCAAGGGTAAATCTAACGAGAGCAATATGTTAACTTGGACCGGTCGATACGAGATACACGCCCCTGCCCTTGACAACTGGGATGAAAGTGAAAGGATCGTCCCAACCATCGAGATATATCCTTCTTCGACATCCGCTCATCTATGGGCCTCCTTTGAGTTCGGTATAATCTCTGGGGTCATGAGATCCATCTACCCAGTTCCTTCTGGCGGTGGGTTAAATGCAGAGATTCCCTTCGAATGGCGTGGCCGTGAGGCTGGGGAGAACCAGATGTCGATAGACAATTCTAACCGAGCCCTATTCACGTTCTTGGAAGACGGCACATTAGAGGGCAGGATGGAAGGAAGCTTTCTCGAGACTTTCAAGTTATACGGATTGTCGATGCCTACAGATTTTAGAGGCAATCCAACCCCGCAGAAAAGTCAAGCTCACCAAATCAAAGAAGTACGGAGCTGGAAAAACGAATGGCGTGGTCTCAACTACCACAATTACGAAGTCGAAAATAAGGCACGATGGGGAGGATGGGGTGGAGAGGGGCAAGATGAAAGTGCGTTCGAGAGTGATACTACGGATGGTCATCACAAACGCGAGTCGAAAATAAATATCGAAAAATTTGTGAAAGAACTGAACAAAGAGCTCGACGATGAAGATGATTATGGATTTGGATACTCAGGCCCCTGGTGCTGAAGAGGCTCAGGTTTGCACTGCTTGCTTATCCCATTTCTTTTGAAAATAATAAACACTGAAAATTTATGTAATTGTGCGTGTTCTATTCAACTTGATAAATGTATGGTATATAGTACACAATCTTATCGCATAGGCGTTCAGTATTTCCATAACAAAGGCGTAAATTCCATACAGTCCCTGATTTGGCTTAGCACTGCGTGCAAGATGATTAATTGCGACGACGTAGTTGACATTGGCGGCAAGAGTAAATCGGACATAATAATATGTTCATTGAAATGTATTTACTACTAAATACTGACTACTGAGTATCTATATACTGAAGGATATGAATCTGGTGGCGTATACTGAAGGTACTATGTAGGTAGGACAAGGAATAACGGAGCTGGTAGGTAAAGTAGTAGGCAGCGTGATAAGGAATTGGAGGGAGATGGTTAGTACCCATATATACAGATCATGGTGAACTTTGAAGAAAAGCACGTAGCGAGTCGTAAGAAGGCGTGACATAGGAAAGGGTCCGTAGAGGTGTCGCATAGAGAAAGCAATGAAATAGAATACAGTGCCAGGCATGGAATAGCAAGAGTAAAAAGGGGGAAACCAAAAATCGAACAAAGATACAGCGACTCTGGGAGGAGAGCACGAAGAGTTGAGTAGCATAGTTGGAATAGAAAGACGAGGACGGCACAGTTTCAGTTGGCCTCATTTCGCAATTTTTCACGAACCCTAACGAGAGCTTTGCCAAGTTGGTTCTGACCTTGGCCATTGCCAGAACCCCAGAACTCGTCCCGATAATCGTCGTATACGATATCAGAGGTCCCTGTACCTAGGATCATGCTGCGTAGATCGGGATTCTGCTTGAACTTGAGCTCAAGCACCTCGTCCATCTTTAGATAAAAATTAAATAAAAGGATTAGATAAATAAACAGAAAAGATCCACGAAAAAAACGCACTATGTCAATATATTTGAGGGGCCAATCTGACCTTTGGAGCTCCTGGAATTTGGAAGACATAGGGTATACATCATGGACGTCTTGACATAGTCTGATATTTTCAGCGACATCCGGATATTGGTCGATAAACTTCATGGCTTCGTAAAGATGGAGAGCCGTAGGGTATATTTTATTCCGATACATTATCCTATGGGGAGAATGGTTCATGAACGCATTATACGTCGTATCCTGATTGAACATGACAGGCGGTGGATGCATTGGTGTTGGGGGTATGGGAGCAATCGTATCATGAGTTGCCGACGATCCTCCACTTTGGTGGAAGTTACTTGCACCGCTACCGCCGCCTCCGGCCTGAGGTACCTGAGGCATAGGCATGGTCATACCTCCAGTGTTCTGAGGGACAATATGCGAGTTGCCCGCTGGAGGATTAACAGAGGGACGATAAGTGGCCTGCGACACTGATCTGTGCAATGTGTCCGTGGTTTGAGGTGTCGATCCGTCTGGTCGGGGCACGAAGACAGGAATAAAAGTTACTTTAGGCTGCTCGGGTTCTCTGTGTTTCTCTTTTTTGCTGAAGGCGCGAAATAGGCCTTTGTTTGATTTTTTTCTCTGCATGGACGGCTGCGCGCCTAGTAAAGTAGTGCTGGTACCCGACAGCTGCTGAGAGCCATATGTGGCCGTAAGCAACGCCGTGGTTTGTGGAAGTGAAAGCAAGGATTTGTAGGGCGTCATCTCGTATAGGTCTCGAGGTGGCGCCGGGAGAGGGTTTCTGAGGGGCGTCCTGGGCCTTTGACCTGTAGGACCAAAAACAGCTCGGTTTGCGGGTTCCATAGGTGCAAGAACATTGTCCAACTGTCCATCAACGACATGAGGAGAAGGGAAGCGTATTTCAGAATGACGAGAAGCAGTGCGTTGCAGATTGGGAACTACAGGAGCAGGCATTTGCATCCTCCTTGAGTGCTCGAATCTATCCTCGCTATCTTCTTCGGGGTGATCACGAGCTGGAATAAACGGTGTTGGCATCCTTTTCATCGAGGAAGGATTTTCATGAGGTCGCGAGTTGGATCCTAATTAGATTTTGTTTCGTTAGACCTTTCGTTTTTGAAATTTCCAGGTTAAATGCGGCGCTTACTCGCAATGCGTTCAGGAATGACGGGCCCATCAGGATCCGACCTGTGATGTGATTCGGAATGACCTCTTCTAACCTGACCTGCATAAATGTTGGATTTGAATCGTATGACATGATAGATCCTATGTACGCACTTTGCGTAGCCGGAGCTTCCCCTGCAAATCCACCCACAAACTTCTCTGATTGAGTCCGCCGTGATTTCCTTTTTTTCCGCTGTTTATCTTTCTCCTGCGGAAGCCAGTTCAACAGGGGAGGTGGTCCAAACTGAGCTGTACCATAGCTTGAAGGTGGTATAAAGCCTTGTTGGGCAACATGAGGTTGAGGAAACATTGTATGTCCAAAGCCTCCTACACCGCCATATGGTGGTACAAATGGCTTGTGAGGAGGAGGATATGGCACTGCGTATGGAGCTCCATAAGGGTATTGTGAGTTTTGGTTGTTCTTTGAAAAGCGAGCGCCCATGGTATGTCTATGAAGTTATTTCAAACTTCAGTAATGATTGAATATTTGTAGCAAGATTGTAATCGTTCAAGGTTTCGACGAGAAGTTGGGTTTTGTTACCCAAGGTGACTTTTGGTATTGAAATACTTTAGAGCAGCACAGTCATAAGAAAATAAAAGATATATAGAAAAAGGTAACGCAGGGGTTGAAGAAAAGTGGGAGAGGTAAAAGGAACGCAATGCAGAGCCCAGAAACACCATGAACTTAGTCCTAATCAGGAAATTCAAAACACCACATGACCCTGACGCGTGTACCACGAGATCGAGCACGTTGCGTCTCGCGCAACTCTTTACAGCGCAAGTCGCCCAATGCGCAGCGCACCCGGCGCACAAAGGCACAAATTGTAAGCTTATTTACATTTATAGCAGCGTCATCAATGAGCTATTAGCGACCTGCTTTGTCTTGATAAATCTCTATTTTACTTTGCTCTGTTTCTTCTTCGATGTACCAACGATGTACTCTTTTGTTGTACTTCCGAGTATAGACAGTTTGCAGTCAGTTGGGCTCTATTTGCTTGCTTATCTATTACGATTCTAGTCTATATGTATGGATAAATCAGAAATAATTACATAAATTACTATAGTTTCGATTCCTCGGATAGATTCTGCAATAAGTATATTGGTTCTCAAACGCAGTCCATCTCTACCATCGGCCTCCCCTCTTAGTATACAAGCCCACAGGGATATTTTCTTTGTCAAAGTGGTCTGAAACAATCACAGTTTCTGCTTTTGCTTCCATGCTTGCGGTCTGGAAGGCATCATCTGCGTTTGAGTACCCGATACAATCAATTTATGGCTCGCCATGTCCCAGATCTTTGAACGCAAAGGACATTAAGCGCCTATATTAATGAATTGACGTATTCTACTTACTTCGCACTGGCAACTTCCCATATCATCCTTTACGTGAATGGACCGGCTTATAATGGTAAGTTTGCCGCCGCTGTAGTTAAAATGGCAATCAATGTACTGTGCCTTTCTTCCTATTCGAATGTGCAACATACGATACTGGAGGAGAGTTGTACCAGAAAAAGTTGAAGTTTTGCGAGACACCAATATTGTAATTATTGCCATCGAGCATCTTCATCATGAGAAGTGATACGGCCGATCCCCTAGTCGTTTTCATTTTAGAACTACACTAACGACAAATGGGAATAATGAATGCCGCGCACTCACTCGTCCATTAAGAAGGTCAAGCATCCGCGTTCAACGGTCCCTTGTGCATTGCACATGTCTATACGAGTTGATATCGTAGTCAATATCGGAGGACATCTTTAGTCTGGAAAATTGTCAGTCAAAGGAAGACGTACCCGGTACGACATCCAATTCATTAATAATCTTCACCGACATATTCTCCGGGTCATCACAAGAGGGTTCAAGGGAGACTTCCTTCAGCTCGAGGCGCTGCCTCATCGTGTACCCATAGGCTTTAGGACCAGCTTTAGCCAGAAGTCCAAACCACTTGATGGTTTGGTCTTTGATGCGAAGGGGTGCACTGCCAGGTATGTCCGAAGCTACAGCATCCCCAATGTACGTTTTGAGTGGTGGTATGGGCCTCATCTCGGTCCCCGAGCTCGTATTGGCCATCCCGTTTACAGGGAAAGAGAAACTAAGCACTCAAGTGTAGTTATAACTTGTTGGTGGTCAGGAGATAACCCATTTTTATCGTTTGCAATTGCCTGTGTGTGAGTCGACGGATTTCGGTAATAATATAACCGAGCCGGTCGAAGGCAGCTGGATTATTATCATGCGGATTACGGATGCAATAATGTAGTTGTGATGTCCATTTACTGAAGTACTACTTATTAGTGCTGCATAGACATACACTTATTTCTTACAAACCTCACTGATAATTTATGAGCATTGAGTTCATGTTATTATCACGAAGTAGCAGCCACGACCAGAAAGATTATCGTGGTCCAGATGGTGCCATTGTTCGATGGGTGCCTGAAGCAAGAAGCCGATGATTTTCTTTGTCCCATACCTGGTTCATAGAACATATATTAAGGAGTGAGTAGTATGATTGTCGAGCTTCGAGCACTCACCTCGCATTTTCCAACGTGCGTGTCTTCGTCACAAGCAATAGACGTTCCAATTATGCGTAGCTTTGTGCCCCTGTCAAAAACAAACGTGAGAACGATACGGTTTAAACAAGATATTAGTAATCTTACAAAACCGCTGACGAGTGAAAAAATGTGTTGATATTCTGCGAGACACCGGGGAAAGCGCCTGTCTCAAGGTAGCCATTGAGTACTATCGTCCCTAGTGACGAACACCTGGATAATGATATGTCTTTATAGAATCAAAGGATCTTTACGACAAAAACAACATCCACTCACTCGTCCATAAAATATAGTATACATCCGTTGTCCATTACCCCTTGGGCATTGCACATATCTAGCGTTCAATGTGGGCGTCAATCTGATCTATTTCCGGAGCCAGAATGATCGTAATTACCTTGAGTAACTTCAATTTCACAAATAACTTTTCCTTCGACTGACGAGGGATCATCGGCATTTGGTACAATTGATACGTCCACCAGTACCAATCTCTTCGACACAAAACCTGCGAATCCATTTCCTTGATTCCTAAAGATTGATAACCATTTGAGAGGAAGCTCCTTGATTTCACGAGAAGCGTTGCCTGTTATTCCAGAGATGAGTTCTTCTGGGAGGCGCGAATCGATATATTCCAAGATAGGTGGCATTCTTCAATCAACCAATACAGTACGGCAGCAAGGTTAACCCTCGAGAAAGATACAAGGAGTAAGAAAGATAGAACAAGAAAAGACCTTCCACAGGCATGCCATTTGAATGGAGAGGATGTCACGGAATGAACGGTCGGAGTTGAGTTCCCGGATAAGCGACAGCAGGCTGACCGAGAAATTGATGCCAAAGTTCCTGACGCCAAGGGCTCTGAAGCGCGCTAAAACATCGAACTCCAGGTAAAAACTTTTATTTCTCGACGGAAACTCATTTTTAGGATTTTACTCGTATCCTGTTATGAAAATTCACATTAAGATCTTTATATCTATGATGCGCGAGCGAAACTTACACTGATGTTTGAAGTTAGGCCTCTCGTCCACGGGCGAACTTCAACCAACTTCACACCATGGAACGTCGCCTGGTATACAATACTGTTTTTTTAACCCACGTCGAGCGATGGGTTGAAGGACAGAACCTCAAAATGCCTCCCATCGAAGGAAATATCTCCGAGAAAGTCAAACGGCAATGCTGGGCTGTTTTTCGATTTTTCGTGAATGGCGCAGAGAATGCGTACGGAGTCAATGTTGGATTACATCTGGAATTCATGGAAGCCAATGTGGGTGTTTATAGGAAGGAAAAGCATGCAGAGACAGTGTACGAGATTATCGTTAAAGAAGGCGTGTCTTTATTTTTTTTCTCGACCGGTTGAGTTTAAATTAATCAATGTGGCCTCCACATAGACATGTGTAATGCTTTTCAAACTTTACATGGAGCTTGTGCAGCCTATATCGTCGATTTGTAAGTCTTATATTTTGTACAACTGAAAGACCTTGACAGTTATGACTGTTTAGATGCTCCGTTTCGTCGCTGGTTGTCCTTGGAATTGTTTTGGGCTTCGATGGGACCGGCGTTTCTCAATCTATGAGTCTTATTTGGCATCAACCTATTCGCTTGTGAGTTTTTACGCGTCATTGAGGTGGAAATGACCCTAATCTGACTTTCGATAGAGGAGAAAGGGTTGAAATCAGATCTACGTCGATGTATGCGAAAGGTCGCCTGAGGACGGTGCGATGTGAAGTAAGTCTTGATTTTATCACTGCAACATCTTGTTTGCTGACTAAAAAACCTGGAAAAAAAGTTGCGTTGCAATGACATGCTTTGTGTCTCAGCCACCCATTCCGTTGCAATCCCAAGCCAAAAGTTGTACGACTTAATCCTTGCAAAACTCTAGGCATTTGGCACTCTTTTCAAGTTCGAACTTGTCTGTATAAACTGTACCATTTTCATGGACTCGTTTCTTGATCTATCATATACTAAATGTACTTCAAGATAGTTATCCCCCTTCTAATACCCATGCGCGATATGTGATAATCGCTTAGACGTATACCAGCATATGGCATACTATAGTAATGTACCATACACATTTCCATACCTTTGACTCCAATGAGCGTGTCCGAGCGCCGCAGTGGTTTCTTGAACAACAACATATATGTCGTAAAAATCGAAAAAAGACATATAGGACATTGTGTTAGGTGATGAACCTATGAGTACTAATGATCACTGTCAGCTGGAGCTATCGGCACATATTCAATGCATATATGCCTTCCGTCAGCAATTACCAGCTACTCAACTGCATATTAGTTTTCCAGATACGTAGTGACAATTATGTCGAGGTGGTCATATTACCTAGAAATCAGAACATGTCTACACATATATGAGGGTATGGCTAGTACAGTATTGCTTAGTATTAAGGCCCACAGCAAAATGGGATAAGGGCATATAGCTGTCCATAGCATGTTTTACCTTCCACATTCAGTGAATGAAAGTTCTTAAATGGTAAGATGGTGTTCAACGAGTCCGGAAGTGAAGCGATTAGTCACGAAGCACCCGACACCATAGACAATGATTCAATTTATTGAGGTAAGCTTTGGAGATATTCACGAAGCAGCTCAAGAGCCTTTCCTCTATGCGAGATTTTGTTCTTCTGATCTGAGGGCATTTCGGCGTACCTAAAATAAAAAAAGAAACTTTGAGACTTGGCAAATGTAAAAATATTGTTTAAAACCTACGTCAAACCAGTGCCGTTCGGCTCAAAGATGGCATCCCATCCAAAGACCTTGGGGCCACGCGCGGGAACGATGGTTCCTTCTGTTCGTCCCTCAAAAATCATTGGCTCAGTACCTATAATAAAAATTGAAGCTTGAATAAACAATTCAAAAATAGAGATCAATCCATTCACCAGGTCCTGCAGAGTACGCAAACGTACAAACAGCCTCAGCGGCTTTGGTAGGAAATCCAACAAGCATCGCGTTCAGCCCTTCGTGGCCAATGGCTGCCATGAAATCCTTCACGTAGGGTCCTGGCAGACCTTTCAAAGCGACATAGCATAGCGCGGTGTCTTCGGTAATGCAGGGACCTCCGACCTACGCTCGGAATCGTGACATGATTGGTGCATGCAGATTATCTCAAATAAGCTTACAAGCTCAGCTGCTCTCTTGCATTTAGCATACGCGACTTCCTTTGTCGTGCCTTGGATTTCGGGAACTGTAATATTAGGTATTCTTAAGAGAGATTCTCGTTACGATACGTGCAGAAACACGTACTATCAAGACTCTTCGAATTAACCTCAATAGGATGTCCACCCTCTGACAGGATCTGCTTGACTTCTCTGAGCTTGTTCGCGTTTCCTGTGACGAATACTAATAATGATAGGAAATAGAGCCTTAATCAGAGTTGCGCCGATCAGGTCATAATACACGTACCTAGAGTTTGGGATGCCATTAGTGAGTTGTAAGTGGAAGGAGGTATCCGGGTATAAGATGTTGAGAATATCGATGAGGACAAGAATTTAAGCGACGCGTTATCTATAGTACTTGCAGTACGGCAAATGCCGAGGTTGGAGTCACCAGCTGTCGCGCTCATTACCGCCTCGGACGGAAGTTCCTGAGCATCGTTGTCTTGGCCGTGTCATTGAAGGAACAGAAACCATTTCTCTTCAGTAGTGTAATGACTCGAAATCTGAATAACAAAGGCGATAGATCTTTAGTAAGTACAAGTCCTTCAAATTACAAGTGACATTTCAGCAGGCTGACTCCTTGTGCGCAGCTACAACTTAGATATCGATGACTCGTCCTCGCCTTTCTTCCGAATGCCATCTGCCCATGCTACAGCGTCCCTCCTACCTTTCTCCACGTCAATGGAGAACCAAATGACCAAAGAAGCGCTGAAACATAGCGCGAATAGGAACGGGAAGCCTTTCCAATTGTTCCCTGTATTATCGATTATGGCTTGAATGACATTTGGTCCTATCATAGACGATGCACGATTGGAGAGTCCAAAAAGGCCAAAAAACTAGACAGTTTCCTAACCGTCAGTACTTCCCAGTGTTTCGTGAATATATAAACACATACCATGTTATCAAATCCAGGAGGTGTGAGTTCGGCCATCATGGTTTGAGAAAAGGCGTAGTAAGGTGCTTGGAAAAGGCCAAAAACTACATTATACGCCCTACAAATCAAATAGGTTGGTAGCTGCGAGTTATGCATATTAGAATATGTACAAACCAGAATTCCCATGCGTTATGAAAGCTGAAAAAAAAAAAAAAAGATTAGATAAACGGATCTTGCTCGTAGTGGCAACGTACCCAATCCTGTTCGTCCATATTCCCAGCATACCCCAGAACGGAATAAGAATGGTCACTACGTTCGTTACGATGAACTATTAAGAATTAGAATGGACATTACAATAAAACTGAGGTTTAAACACTTACCATCTTCTTGGTGCTAATCTTGAAATATCGTTGGAAATACCAAAACCCAAGGGTACTCATAGTGGATGTAATTGCTTGTGCAAGGCCTAGGTACGTGTTCTGAAGGAAACTGAAGGAAAATTTATCATTTTGACATATTGATACCAGGGTACCGGTGGTGTTAAGACCCTATAGAAAATATAAGCATAGACACGGTCTCTTGAATTCTTGACCACTTACGTCTGATAATAGGAAGAAAGCAAAGAGATAGATGAAAGTGTAAGGCAATTGCTTGTACTGTTTACACGCTGCCCAGATCTATTCCGAACGTTGGCAGGCGTAAAAGCATGCGGAGGCAATGACTTACTTGCTTCCACCCAATTGTAACGTAGTGTTCTCCTTTCGGGAGCGGAGGGCCAGGTCGAGGCTGCTGGAAGATAACTAGAGCAAATATCAAACTAGATCATTCGGAGGTTGTCTAGATACGCACACCACCATATACCCATCAGTACCCAGTATGAATTGACTCTATGACCGATGTGAACAGGCGTAAGTATGCAAAAAGATATTAGAATACTTACAAGACAAGAACATAGTTATTCGCTTTCGGATTGTCGGCAAGTGGAAGCAGGATGGTCAGGTTCAATAACAAAGTAGCAATATAACCAATATTACTGTGCATCTAAACACCATTGAGACCTCTGAAAGAGAAAAACCTTGAACACGAGCACTCACAGTACTAATATTACTAATCCGATTCTTCTCCATACTCTCCTCAACCTCATAGGCTTCCCGCGTAATTTCACCAGAGTCGTATCTAGTACGAAGGGTTCGAGAGTGCTGCGTGTTGCGGGCCAGACGAGGGAATATAGCTGCATAGAAGACAAGAGTAGCGCCATAGGTGATAAAACCTATCATAAACAAGGCCATAGCAAGTGGCCAGCGAGATGGAACTAGATATTTCGTTGGTCCATCAGACTCAAAATCATATTGCAAGCCAAGTTATAGCATACCTGTCAAGCTGATTTCCGCATATTGAGACGCCCAACATATAACAGTAACCGCAAAAAGCAGCCACCTCCCGAAAGTGCCATAGTCAGCTGCTGAACCTATGGTGGTGAATATCAAAGTCATGATCTATAATTTGAGGTTGATCTAAGTTATTCGATAAGTGGACAGAATAGTTAACTTACAGCAAAACTAATGCCATTGGCAATCAATACGACACTGGAAACGGACTTCGTTCCTCCTGCCCAGGGGAGAACACATTGTCCTGAAGAACCATCTGCATTGCATGATGAGCCTGGCCCTTTAGCTGGGTCGAAGCCTGCTGAAAATGCCAGCGACTGGAAAAGGGTCATGGAGAACCCAAGAGGTCCGACTCCCTATTTCCGTAATGAAAGATAAGTCTCAATGAGACGTAGTTCAATTTGCCAAAGCATACATTATCGCCGTTGTAGTACACTTTGGATCTACTTCAGCAGGACATATAGAGACGAAGAACAAAAACTCACAGTAATAGCTCCAAAGTTCCTTCCTCGTCACTATCGGCTCGTCTTTGCGTATGGAAGATACAAAAGTTACCCCAGTTCGTGGTGCAGTTGAGTCTTTATTGCCTTCATCTTCAGGTTCATTAACCAGGTCGACACTGGACCGTTTCTTCGACTTTTCAGAGTTCGACATGACGCTGGCCCTGGAAGAGAATAGAGGTCTTGCTTGAGAGCGCGAAAGCTTCTTACTTTGTAACGCTACAGCCACAAGAAGGCCCTAAGTCTTAACAAGGTGATATCGCCTATCAACGTTCAACAAGGTTCAAAGTGAATGGATCATTCGAATCTTGTGACCAAGGATGCATGCATCTTCAGTTAAGAATAGCAAACGCCGCCATCTCGTATCCCTCTAATGCAGAAGGTGGTGAACTGCCGCCCCACACCCACCTACTGACATCGCTTCAACAGCTGATATGAGACTGATCGGAGACTGGCTCGATGTATTCGGCATTCTAGGCTCGCGTGTGTACAGTTCGAGGGTTTGCAGAGAGCTGGGATTATATGAGCAAAAATTGGACAATATCATTCAAATGGCCTGAAGGAGCAGGAGAAGGAGAAAGAACACCAGCCGACCATTACATTAACGGAGTTTGTCTGTGAGAATATCCGGGCCGGTTTTCCGCTACGGTATGGTGACGAAAATTACACAGAATTCTCTTTCCTCGAACCAAAACAGTTGGCAACATTTCCAAAGTAGTATTCTCTGTAGCTCGAAAGAATTATAGCTCATGTTAATGGGGTGCGTGAAAACTGGGATGCTCATTTCTATAAAGCGTTGTGTTCACCTCATGTGTTCTTTTTTTCACAGGTTCTTATCTGTTCATGTGTATTTTAATAGAAGGAACAGCTGGCATTAGTATAATGTTCACGGTCATGCACGAACATTCTGTCAACAGTTCGTATTTCTCTGAGACACTCTCCCCAACTACTAGGTGTGTGTGCTAAAGGTTGAGAAAGACTGTTGCGTCGTCGTCGAGTCGTCGACAATTGAGTTTGTCTAGGTGAGTCCATATTGCCCGAGGATATACGCTGAATCTAAGAGCTAGACAATAAACAGGCATGAAACTCTCCGGCTTCTATCTTTTGTGCGACCTTCTGTTGGTCCACATCTTATGTGTTTCTGCCAGCCTCAGGGTGATATCCACCATCACCTCTGGAAGCACATTCAGCTTTGACAACCAGGGAAACATCCAATTTCTTGCAGCGTCACAAGAAGCGCATGATATAAAGCGCATAACCCCACCTTTATCGACGAAGGTTATTTTCCAACTCAACCCGCTTACCAGTTTGAAGATAAGGAGTCGTAAAATAACGCAGGCCTCTGTACAACAGCAGCTTGATCTATATGCAAGGACAGACGACGTATGGAATCCAAATTTTCTTAAAACTTTGGTAATATCATACGAAGGAGAAGGATCCGCCACCCTTGACTCCGGAGTGTCAAAATGGTTACAATCACAAGGCGTAGCTCGAATTTTCCTTTCGGGATCTGTTGAAACTCCTTCAGACGAAGTAATAGCGACCTATCAAATCTCAGGCACTCTACCTCCAGGACCTTTTGTGTTCTCCGCAAAAGGAGGGACATCGAGGTTGAAAGTGCATAATGTATATCGATTATACCTTGACGAATACGAGGGCTTCTTGTTTGGAGCAATACCTGACCTCATAAACGGCGGTTGGATCCTTACCAACATCACAAATAACATTCCAGCCACGGACAATGGACCGGCGACGCAGTTTATTCCAGTCCCATCCAGACTAAGCGTTCTGAGCTCTTCAGGTTTACCGCTTGCAGGCACACGATTCGGATTGAAGGACATTTACGACGCTCAAGGACTCCCGACAGCGGCAGGTTCTCATGCATATATGCTAACTCACCCCATACCCAACGCAACAGCTCCTTCAATCACAAAACTGTTATCCCTCGGATCGGCGATGGTAGGCAAGACAAGAACCTCCCAGTTTGCTCACGGTGCCCAACCTTGGGAGTTTGTAGACGTCCCGTATTCGTGGAACCCAAGAGGGGACGGACACCTTACCGCGTCCGCGTCAAGTTCTGGGAGCGCATGTGCAATCGCTGGGTACGATTGGCTGGACTATACAGTTGGGAGTGATACGAGAGGAAGTGTGCGGAAGCCAGCTGCATTGGTTGGAGTTTATGGCATTCGTCCCTCGCATGGGAGTATGGATTTGACTGGTGTAGTACCTCTTTCTGAGGAAATGGACACTGCTGGTTTCTTTGCACGCCATCCGACTATTTTTTACGAAGTTGCCCAAAAGTGGTGTGTATAACATTTCACTTTTTATCTATCTTTATATTCATGAAATTCTAGGTACTTTGATTCTCCTGTTGCTAGCAAGGTCTCAATTACCAGATTCCCATCCACTCTATATTATCCAACTGAACACTTTCCTGTCAAAAACGAAATTGCACAGCAACTAATCGCCAACTTTGTTTTATCATTACGAGAACTTTTTGGTATCAACACCGTGCATGTCAACTTCACCGATGTTCTTGCTCCATTTCTCCTGAATGGGAACTTTCCAGA